>Ga0228638_1000024_pt1 | contig 53833 bp, 41 predicted proteins | sample 48DmetaG_FD_182704 | JGI IMG/M metagenome (GOLD analysis project Ga0228638, IMG submission 182704) | Seawater microbial communities from Monterey Bay, California, United States - 48D | ecosystem: Environmental > Aquatic > Marine > Coastal | place: USA: California | collected 2016-10-31 | reverse complement strand
ATCACTCGTCGACCAGCACGGCACCGCAGACTTCCCCCTCGACGCTCCGGACGTCTCCGGACTCTTGCGTCAAAGTTCCTTCTGCAGTGTTCGTGTTGGACGACAAACGAAACCCGTGTGGTTCGCACATGTGTATCTTCACGCGCTTGCTCGCGAATGTCACATCGCGCAAACGAGGAAACCCCTAAAAAACGCCCGAGAAGCGTCACTGTTCGGCGCGCGTTTCCGAGCGTGCCTCGTCGCGGGAACGACGACGCAGGAATCGCGTGCGTTGCGCGAAAATTTTTCACGTTGAATACCCTGTGTACATTTTATAATACAAGATACCCGTAAGTTGTCCTCATTAACGTGCACTAACGCGCCTAAACCGCCTGAAACCGCCTGATCCGCCTAAACTGCCTGAACCGCCTTATCCTTGAGCGTCGCCTCCATGTTCATTAACGAAACGTCGGCGCCTGCGTAGAGGTCGCCGCTTCGAACACTATTCTCGGCGCAAGCTCTTTGAATGGATCGCTCTCGCGTTCGCGCAACAGATACTGTATACCGCCTTCAACTTCACCGTATACTCGCTCGTAAATCGCCTTGACGCGCTCTTCGTCATCCAAATCCGCTCCACTCACGTCAATAGGCGCCATGAAACGAAAGTAGAAGCGCTCAGGGGCTTTGGGTACGACGACAGGCTGGATGAATAACTCCTCTTCTCCCGCGTCCGCGGTGACGCGAGTGTCGACGGCGCGCGCCTTCGGAACGCTTTGCGAGCGTTTACGGACGGAATCGCCCACGATAGGGTTATTCATCAAGTCGTTGGCGTCGGCGACGATGTCGATGGAGTCCTCGGCGCCGATCGCCGCGAACGGGACGATTATCGCGTCGTGCTTGATTGCCATGCGAATGAACTCTGGCTTGGAAGGCCAAAAGAGTTTGTACTTTTCGTTTTTTCGTTTGAACGCTTCGCGAACGCCACCCGGAAAGAGCAACACGGCCTCGCCTTGTTTTAGTAGGCGAAACAACGCGAAGCCACTGACGGGCACGGCGCCGAAAGACGTGAATGATGACCCGCCGCCGACAATATTCATCGCGCGCCGCGGGGGCTTCGGCTCTCGACGCGGCAGTAACGGTTCCACGGGCGTGTTCTTCACAGCGTCACGAAGCGTATCTTCGAACGAGCGCGGTGCGTCTTCGCCGCCGAATCCATCGCCACCGCCTTCGCGCGACACCACAGGATGCGCCAAGCCGCGAAGGCAGACGTCGTATTCACGCAAGAATTCATCTACTAGAAATCCGAGATCCGGCGCCATCGTTTGGTGGTTCCCAACTAGCAAGATCGGTCGCGAACCACGTTGGCGTATTGGTACCGCGCTGAGACCGCGCACAATTTTCCCATCCGGTCGCGTGCTAAAAAACACCGGTGACGTCAGCGCTCGCAAACCTGCGAGACTTTCGCGAGCGCGTTCGATGTCCGCCGGCGACGGTGGATCAAACTTTGCGTCACGCGTCATCACCGGCGCATCTGCACGCTTCGGAACGAACCCATTTCGACGCGCGATGGTCATTACATTGACCCCCGGCTCCTGAAGTGCCGCGTGCGACGCACCTTTCAATACCTCGACTTTGGCGCGGGGCAAAAACTTCCTGAGACGTTCGCTCTCGGCCAAACTCGGTATCAGATTATCGTTCTCACTTGCGATGACGAGCGTGGGCACGTCAATCGCTGTCAGCTTGGCGTAATCATCGCTGTTCAAGTATTCACATCCCATGCGAAGGACTTTATCCAATCGATGTGCGAGCGTCTCGCGCGGGATGATTTCGGCCAGCGCGCCAAGCGCCGGTAGCAATCCGGCGAGCTCTTCCACCCCCGCCGCGATGGTTGTCAACGGATCGTCCGACACCGCGGACGACATGACTTTATCCATCATACCGCGTGCCATGCGTACGGGATCGATCAGCACCGGCGTCAGCGCGTACGGCACGGCGCCCCACAATTCGCTCGGGACGTTCGGCAGCAACGGGCCGAGCGCCGGCCACGCGCTTCGATCGAACGAACTCGCGGGATTGACCAAAATCAAGCGCGTGATCAAATCTGGACGCTCACTTGCGACGCACAAAGACAGCATACCACCCATCGACTCTCCGATGAGATAGACGTCCTCGTTCTCACCGTTCGCGCGCGCCGCCGCGACGTGCGTGTCCAAGTAAGCCGTCGTCGCTTTCACTAAATCGAAAACGTCACCACGATCGCCCGCGGGCACGTTCAGCGCGATGAGATTGAATTCATCGGCGATGTACTCAAACTGCGACGCCGCGCTGAATCCAGTGCCGTCTAATCCCGGCAAGTACACCGCTAACGGCGCGTCGCCGCGTCTCGCGCCGCCGCGCGTCACCAACGGACTGAACATCCTCGGCGGTCCATCGGCGCCGCGCAGGATCTCTCGCATCGTCACCCTTCGCGCGTCGGCGTCATCGCGCGCGTCTCCACGCCCCATGGACGACGCCAGACGCATGAACACATCGCTCGACGACGACGATGTCGACGACGATGTCGATGTCGATGTCGACGCGCGCGTCGTCGTCTTCGCGCGCGTCGACGTCTGGCTCGTCGCGCGCGCGCGCGTCGCGCGCGACGGTGGTGATGCCACCCCACGCATCGCGCTCGCCATCGTCGCCTCGCGCGTCGTCGCGCGCCTTCGAGTCGCCGTCGAGTTGTGGCGCGGCGTCGACGTCACGCCGCGGCCATCGCGATGGCGCTCGCGTCGTCCGTCGCGCGCGGCGGCACAGCGACGCGACGTGGGCGGCGTTCGATCGATGTCGTCGAACGCGACGCGCGCCCTGCGCGGCACCGCGCGCGCGCGAACGGCGAACGCGCCGCGTCGACGCGCGTCGCGGCGGAGCGCGCGCGCGCCCGTCGCCGTCGCGGCGTCGCTTCGAGACGCGAAAGTCGTCGTCGTCGGGGCGAACGGGAAGACTGGCAAGCGATGCGTGGAATATTTACGCGCCAACACCGAGGCGCGAGAGATCGTGGCGTGCACGAGAAGCGGGACGTACGACGGCGGGGCGTCGGACGAGCGCGTGCGCGGCGCCGAGGCAAACGTGGCCACGGCGAGCGTGGCGGAGCTGAGCAACGCGTTCTCGGGCGCGAAGGCGGTCGTGTTCGCGGCGTCGCAGTCGCAGAATGGAGGCGATGCATCGCGCGTCGATCGGGACGGTGTCATCACGTGCGCGCGCGCGTGCTTGCGCGCGGGCGTGGAAAGGTTCGTCATCGTCTCCTCGGGCGCGGTGTCAAAGCCGGCGTCGCCCGTGTACATCTTCCTCAACTTATTCGGCGGCATCATGAGGAATAAGATTTTGGGCGAAGACGCCGTGCGCGCGCTTTATTTCGACCGGCCGGGGCAGTTTTACACCGTCGTGCGCCCGGGAGGTCTTTCGGAAGACCCCGCGCGCGGCGTCGGCGCGCTCGAGCTCAACCAAGGCGACGAAATCTCCGGGCGCATCTCTCGCGAAGACGTCGCGGCGATTTGCATCGAGTCCATCACTCGCGATGATGCAGCGAACGCGACGTTTGAATGTTACAACTCGGACGCGGCGAAGCCGCTCGGTGAGGTTGGATTGAGTAACATGATGAAGGCGACGTCTGCGGACGGCGACGTCGAGAAGACGGGAAAAGAACGACGCGGCGCGACGTGGGATGAAATCTTTGCCGATTTAGCCGCTGACGTCCCGGGGGCAAAGCAACAAGGCGAGGGTTTCACGTTGTAACGTAATCACGCGTCTGAACAGCGCGCGACCACTCCTTTCACAATCGAACGTCGCCATCGCCGCCAACGTCGTTCGTGGCTCCCAAAAACCGAGGCCCCATTGAGACGCGCGCGCGCGTCCGCTCGCCATGTCGCGCTCCAACGTGCGCACGCTGGTGCGAGAATTCGCGAAACACGACGCCAGGTTCTCTACGACCGCGCGCGAAACCGCGGATGCGGCCGCACACGGCGCCGCGAACGCGGGCTCGACGTCATCGACGTCCGCGATCCGAGCTCTGGCCGCCACGACGTTTGCGGCGGTCGTGAGCGTGCCCACGGCCATGTGCGCGCCGTTCGGGTTGGGGGGGAAAAAGGAAAGCTCTCCACCGAGCGATCAAAAGTTTGAAAGCGAAATCAAGGCGTCGCGAAGCAATAAGAGTGGCGCCAACGCGGCGTTCGACCCCGAGGCTCTGGAGCGAGGCGCCAAGGCGCTCAGAGAAATCAACCAGTCCCCGTACGCGACGAAAGTGTTGGAGCTCTCGCGCACGCAAGAACAAACGAAACAAAGTGAACTTCGTGCGCGCGAGGCAGAGGCGGCGGCGGCGGCGGCGGCGCACGCCACGGAACGCGAAAAGGTGATGTGGAGTGAACAATCGCGCGTGGAGAAGGAGCGGTCGCAGCAACAGGCGCAGTTGAAGCAATACGACGACGAGCTTGCGAGAAAGAGAATGGCGACCGAGCACGAGCAGCGCAGGCAACGGAACGCGGAAATGGTCAAGCTGCAAGAAGAGGGCGTGGAAAGACAAGAGGCTATCAAGAGGGCGACGGAGGAGAAGATTCAGCGCGAACGCCGAGAGACCGAGCGGTACCGCGCCGAGCTTGAACGCGAAAACTTGCGAGCGAAGGCAATCGCAGAAGCCGAAGGTCGCATCGCGGAGAACAGAAAGAATGAAGACGTGATTCGTCGACAGATGATTGCCAAAGTGACGGCGGAGACGGACAAGGCCGTGAAGCTCGTCAACGAGACGCTCGGCTTGATCGGCGGCGGATTCAACTCCATCCTCGGCGACCGCGACCGCATGATGATGTTCGTCGGAAGCGCCACCGCACTCGCCGCGGGCGTGTATGCATCGCGTGAGGGCGCTCGATTCGGCTTTAGGCAACTCGAAAAGTACATCGGACAGCCTTCTTTGATTCGCGAGACATCTCGCGGGTCGTTTTGGAAGCCTAAACCAGCAGCTGCCGCGTCCACTGCGGCGGCTCCGGCGCAAGCGAACGGAATATTGGGCGACGTCGTCCTCGGAAACAAGCTGCAAGAGCGCGTGCAACGTTTGGCGGTGTCGACGGCGAACACGAAGAAGCACTCAGCGCCGTTTCGAAACATCCTCTTCCACGGCCCTCCGGGTACGGGCAAGACGATGGCGGCCAAACGTCTCGCTCGGTACAGCGGCTTGGACTACGCGGTGATGACGGGCGGTGATGTTGCTCCCCTCGGCGCTAACGCCGTGACGAAGCTCCACGAAATGTTTGACTGGGCGTCCACCAGTCGTAAAGGTTTGCTCTTGTTCATCGACGAAGCCGACGCCTTCTTGGCGAAACGGGGGAGTGACGTCGCCGGTACGGAATCTCGCGCCGCGCTCAACGCGCTGTTGTACCGCACTGGTGAGATGAACCGCGACGTGGCTTTGGTTTTAGCGACGAATCGACCGGAGGATTTGGACAAAGCGGTCCTTGACCGCATGGACGAGTCCGTTGAAATCGGCTTGCCGGATCTCGAAGCGCGAAAGCGAATGGTGAAATTATATTTCGACAAGCTCATCGTCCGAGGTGCGGACGCCGGCGACGATAAACCTGCGAAATCTTTCTTCGGCGGCTTGTTCCGCAGAAGCCTTCCCGAGCGCCCCATCGAGGTGAAGGATGTCACTGACGCCGACCTGGACGCCGTCGCGGCAAAGACGGAAGGTCTCAGCGGTCGTGAAATTTCAAAGCTCATGGCGAGCGTTCAAGCGGCGGCGCACGGATCGTCCGACGGCGCGTGCACGAAAGCCATGCTCGAGGAAGTCACGACGACGAAGCTTGCAGAGAACAAGACGAAAGCGAAGTGGGGGTAAATAACTTCTTAGCGAGATCTAGGGAAATTTAGCGGTAAAACGTATTGAGTACTCATCACTATGTGCGGTGCAAGAATCACTCCGACGTGGCGTGAATAATATCGCTCCCGTCCGCGTTGCATCGCTTCAGTAGTCGCCCAAACTCGGGATGCAGCGTCAGCATCCATCCCGCGACGCCGTCCTCGCGCAGCTCGATCCAATCCCCGCGGCGCGCGCGCGCGCGAACTAGTCGATCCTCGTGCATTCGACCGATGATTTCGGATTTCACCGACGCCGATGCTCGCACGGGAACGAACGGTCCGTGCGCAACGCGATACAAGTATCCTTCGTTCCTGAGCGGAAGCGCGGTGTGGTCGACGTCGATCACCGCTTCGGCGCTCGCCAGAAGCATCGTCGTCGGCGGCAGTTCGCACCCGCTCGCGTGTTCGAGTAGAGTTCCGTGCTCGGGATGATTTGTCAGCATCCATCCCGCGCTACCGTTCACGTTTTCCCCGCTCGCGTCGTCTCCCGCGAGTTCAAGCCACCCATCGCTCGTGAGCGACACGCCGAGTACGCGCGCGCTCGGCGCCGCGAAGCCCAACACGGCGCTATCGATGTGCGGCTGCGCTCGCACGGGTACGGGACGTGAATACACCACCGCGTACCACGCGACGAGTTTACCGCGCTCGAGTCTATTGACACGCAAGTGCCACGTCCCTTCGTGTCCCGCGAGCGCCGCTTCAATCCTTCCCACATCATCACTCCCAGCTCGCTCCGCCGTTGACGTCGTCGTCGTCGTTTCTCCGCGCGCGCCCGGGACGACGACGACGTCGCGCACGGCGTCTATTTCCCGCGTCAATCCTTCGACGTCCAGCGCCACCATCGTCACACCCACGCGATCGACAGTGCGCGCCGAACGATTTCGCCTCGAAAAAACGCCTTCGGAAACGCTCGCCGCGGCGACGCGTCGTGTGCGCGTTGTAACACCTTGCTCACATCGGACCGCGCGCGATGGGCGAGCGCGCGAGCGCGCGAGTTCGGCGACGACGACACGCGTGGACGATGAAGAGCGCAATCGCGTGCGTCGGCGCGTGCGCGTCGATCGCCGCGCTCGCGCGCGGTGCGGACGCGCGCGCGCATCGAGCCGACAACAACGGCGCGAAGATTTTATACGCCCACGCACCGGCGAGCGAATCGTTCGAACGCGACGTCGAACGCTTGCGGTGCTACGCCGCGGTGGCGAAGGCGAGTGGGCGAACGCTGGTGCTCGTGGACGCGGACGCGGAGGCGGCGCGCGGTGAACGGCGAGACCGCCGGCGACCGGCGACGGACTACGTGGTACCAGCAGCGAACGGAGGGCTCGCGCCGTGGCGACGCTGGCGCGAAGGAGACGATAAACGCGCGAAGAGTGGGAACGTGCGATGGTGCGCGCAAGTCGAGCACGGGACGACGATGGAGGCGTCGCGAGCTGTTGAAGAGCGATTTCGCGGCGCGCGCGCGGCGTGCGTAGCGTTTCAAACCGTCGATAGAAGTTGTGGTGCGGATGACGTGGACATGGTATTGACGTCGAAAGTAGACTTCATGGCGACTTTGCCGAGGGAGTTAGAAGGTCTGGTCAAGTCTGGAGTGGTGCGCGAAAGCGTCCTGGCGCCAGCGTTGGGGGGAGCGTCCGCGGCGCAGTCGCGGCTAGCGATCGTCGAAGAACGAATCGCCGAGCGCGTGGCGGCGCGCATAGAAGAGCGTCACCAGACACATTCGCACATCCATGCAGACCAGGATGTCAACCACACCGCACTGCTCGCTGCGAGCGAGCCAGAGGCCCAGAACGGCGACAAAGCTGCGACGCAAGGAATTCCCGAGTCAAAGGTCTTGACGACTGCGGCGCGGCGCACGAACGGTTCAGGTCGCAAGATTGATACCTCGCGCGCGCTCGTTCTGTTCGCGGCAGCGGTCGGGGTCGTGGGATTCTTCGTGAATAGTTTTGGGTTCGCTAAACAGGCATCAAAGCGGGACGAGCTCGCCGCGCTCATGCTCGACCCGTCGGCTTCTTTCGGCGCGTCGCGCAAGAAAAAAGTAGTTCAGAAAGAAGAAGCGTCACCGGAAGTCGCAGTGGCGGTTGAGAGTTAGAGATTAGCACATAGAACATTTAGGTACACCTTGCGCCAACCAACGTCACCTATAAATCCTGCTGTTTGTTTTCGCTTCTGTGCTTTTGCAACGTCTACTCTATTTTCCTACGCGATTTCATATGCTGACTACACATCTACGGTATGACTCACCAACGTCTCTGCGTGCCACTGCCACCGCCGCTCCAACCGCCTCTGCCTCTTCCGCCTCCGCCGCTATACTTTGCGTACTTTGACGTTCTGCCACCGCCGCCGCGCCAGCTACCACCTGAACCGATGCTGAACGTCTGAGGCGCGCGCGAAAAGTCCAACGATGTTCCTGGACCGCCGCGCGTGTTGTTCTTACTCGGACATTCGCGAGCGATGTGACCGCGTTGGCCGCAATGAAAACACGCAAAATCAGGTGCGGCACCACCACCGAAGCCTCGCCTCGAGTGCGCGCACGCAGTATCGAGATGGCCGTCGCCGCCGCATCGACAGCAACTCGGTAGTCCAGGAGGTAAAGAGTCTTGCGGCGCGCAGCAAAGGTGTCCCTTGGACCCACACACGTAACAGTGAATCTGCGCAAGATCGCTCGCGTCGAATCTGTACACGCAATCAGCGACCACGTGACCGGATTTTCCACACCTCAGACAACATCGCTCTTGAGCGTCTCGGCCGGAACCACGCGCGTACGGACAGTCGCGGCTCTGGTGCCCTGGGGTGAGACAGTTGAAACACAAGCCGTGTGGACAGTCGCGCGCGATGTGAGATTTGTATCCGCACAAATGACACGCTTTCTTCTTCGCCGGAAGCTCGCACTCGGCCTCGCGATGCCCACCTTGACCGCAGCGGAAGCAACGCAGCGCCGCAGCTTCGTAATCATCGTCAAAGTACCGCGGTTGCCGTAATATGTTGCGCACCTCCTCATTTTCCTGGTCGTCCGCCGTCGTCGCCGCCTCACCATAATCGCTCTGCGGTTTCGCGTCTTTCGCCTCGCCGTCGCTTCCTCGCGCAATTTCCCCGTCTTCAGTAACATCGTCGTTCGCCTTCTTCGTCTTCTTCATCTTCTTCGCCGTCTCGCTCGCGCGTGGCTTCTCAAGCGTGGGAGACATATCCTCGGTCGCTTGCGTCGTCGTCGTCGCGCCTGCCGTCGTCGTCGTCGCTCTCTTTTTCGGTCGTTTCGCCTTTTTCACCGTCGTGCGCTTGACGTCCGTCGCGCCAGCGCCGTCGTCGCGTCGCGGCCCGTCGTCGTCGTCCCCGATCGACTTTCGCTTCTTCTTCCCCGCCTGTCCCATCGTGTCGAAAGCCGAGCCGAACGACGCGGTGGTCGCCCCGTCGGCGTGTGAAGGCAAGAGCGCGAACGAGCGCGAACGAGTGCGAACCCGCATACGACGACGGGGCGACCGCGTGCACGCCGACTGACGCGAAAGCGATGGCGACGACGACGACGACGACGACGACGACGACGACGCACGATGCGTGGGCGGTCGACGCCCACCTCGCCGCGTTCCATCGCGCGCTGCTGCCGGCCGACTGGTTCGCGAGCGGCGGCGGCGGTGCGAATACGACGGCGACGAGGTCGATGACGCAGGTCCCGTTGCGATTCGACAACGCACGAGAGTACGTGCGAACGTACGCCCCGTTCGTGCTCGCTGAGTGCGACGAACACGTGCGCAGACGAAGCGGCGAGGGGACGAGCGTGAAGGCGGAAGCGGCGCGCGCGGCGGAGCGGGACGAAGAGTTTCACGTCGTCGCGTTCGACGTGAGCGAAACCGATTCGGAACGACTCTCGGATAACGATTTAGTGCTACTGAGCAAGGAAGAGTTGACCGCGAAGGTGACGGAGGACGCGAGGTTGACGCACGCGCTCGCCGTCGTCGATGGCCGCGAAATGAAAACTCGAGTGCGCCTTCGACTATACCTCCCAGATACAACAATGACGACGGAAGCGCGAGCGCATAGTGAGAGCGATTACAAGCGGTTTCGCACCGTTCGCAACGCGCTCACCGCGGTGAAGGGCGAGCGTTGGTTCCTGAAGAGTTTGGCAAACTTGTCCACGTTCACGCGCGAGTGGCTAGCGATTCACGCCTTTCCAGCGTTCCCCTACGCGGCGACGATTCTTAACGGCACTCCCGCGGCGGGCATCGGCGGTCCGTCTTCCGTCAACGCGTGGAGTATGCCCGACGGCTTGAAAACTTTCGTCGAGCGCTCTTGCAACGATTCGCAAATCAAGGCGTTAGAGAGCGCGTTAACGCGAGAGCCCTTGGTGCTCGTTCAAGGTGCTCCGGGGACTGGGAAGACGCGCACGATCATTCCTCTGCTGTCCGTGCTGTTGCACTCCGTTCCGAGCACGTCTTCGAGGGCGATCGTTGATTTTAAGGCGTACGCCAAGATGCGAGAGGCGCGCGTGGTAGCCACAGCTGAGGAGAAGCGCGAAGCGTGGATGCGCGCTTCGCCATGGTTGCGGGGAACAACTAATCCGCGCGACGCACCACCGCCACCGACGCTCGTGGCGGAGAAAGTGAGCGGATCGGTAAACGCCGAATCGAATGTGTCTCCGTCTTCCAAGCCGTCGAGCAATGGCGCCGTGAGAGTCGTCGCGCAAACATTGGGCGCCGACGCCTACAGACGATCAAAGATTCTCGTGTGTGCGCCGTCGAACGAGATTTTAGATGAAATCGTGTCGCTTATCATCAAGACCGGTCTCGTCGACGGTAATGGCGAGACGTACTCACCGACTGTCGTCCGCGTTGGCGTAAACGTACACGACTCGGTGCGACAAGTCAGCATGGATGCACTCGTTTCACAACGATTAGGAGAGTTGGGCGCACACGTTGATTCGGTGCGCAAATTCGAAGCGGCCGTCGAACGCGACAGGTTGAAACAGGCAATTTTGGACGAAGCGAACGTGGTGTGTAGTACGCTTTCATTTAGCGGCGCGGGTATGTTTGCCAGGATGTCTACGCCGTTCGACGCCGTCATAATCGACGAGGCTACGCTAGCGGTCGAGCCTTCAACGCTTGTACCGCTGTGCTACGGGGCGAAGCAAGTGTACTTGATCGGTGACGACCGAGAACTGGCTGCGACTGTCCTGAGCTCAGCCGCCGTCGAGTACAAGTACGACGTGTCCATGTTCAGCCGATTCCGTAAGTGCGATTATCCCGTGCACTCGCTCACTGCGGATAAGACGACAGGTAAGCGGAAATCAACGACGGCGTCTGAAAAGAAGCGCCACGTGCACGATCCTCATTGGAGCGGCGCGGCGGAGTTTATTCGCACGAATGAGCTCAACACCGCCGACGGAGGGTTCTCAAAAGAAGGTTTCCGTGACGAATTGATCGTAGAAAACACGAAGAAGGGTGAAGCCGTCGGTGGTGATGAAATGCTCGCGGACGTCGAAGACGGCGACGATTCGAATCGCGACGCTTTCACCGACTCGCCGGACGAACCAGCGAAAAAGAAACAGACACGACGGTCGACGCGAGCGTAGATATAGCAAATCGAAATAAATCAACGTGAAAAATTTTCGCGCAACGCCCGCGATTCCTGCGTCATGTTATAATACAAGATACCCACACAGGGATGAAAAGTGGCTTCCTACAGTCGGCTCTACTTGCGCGAGAGCTTGCGCGAGGCGCACTCTCGACCAATGCACGTGTACCTCTTAAGGAAGTTTTTCAGCTCATTCAAGCGATTCTCGAGCTCTTCTAATGACCCCGGTCCTTTGCTCAGCGCGTCCCGCGCTTCTGCCACGATGGCCTCTCGGAGCGATTCGCACGTGTGTTGGATCCCCTCAGCGCCGAGCGTCGAGGACGCCCCGCGGAGCTTGTGCAAGGTTGCGCGCGCCGTATCGAAACCTTCCGTCGTTCTCTTTTCTTCATCGTTCAAAATCTCTTTCAGTTCGTCCAGCATGGTTTGCGAATCGTCGCAATACATCTCCACGATTTCCTCCATAAAAGTCGGCTCAGAATCCGTCTGCAAATCGAGCAACTCGTCGAACTGCGCGCGGTTGAGCAAATTGTTCACGGGATCGAACGCGTGTTTCTCCATAGCGAGCAACTCGCCCAGTAACGATTCGTCACTCGTCGTTTTCATGCGCGCTTCCAGCTCCTCCACGGTCTCCTCACTCGATGTCTGCTCGTCCGCGTCGCTCTCGTCGCCTCCATCTTGTTTCGCTTCGTCGTCGCCGTCGCCACCCTTCGCGCTCGGTTCCGCGTCCGCTTTACCCTCAACTTCGCCGTCGCGCGCGATTATCTTTGTCTTCGCGTCTTCGCTCGCTTCTCCCGCGCTCGCGCTTCGACGCGTCGACGCGCGCGTCATCGTCCCACGAAATCGCCTCGAATCGTATCCGCGATACGGTTACGACCGATCGATCGCGCGCGCGCGGACGCGGTCGTCGTCGCGCGCGCGACCGCGACGACCGCGCGCGCGCGAGAAGACGATCGCGTTCGCGACGCGCGCGACCGGACCGGTTCGGTGTCTCGACGTCACCGCGTCGCGACACCGGGTGTGTGTGCCAAAGTGCCGGCGATACGCCGACCGGACGCGATCGCCTCGGGGCATCGAAATCGGGTGTCGGGCGAGCCGGGCAAAGGATTCGCTACGTATGAGTACAACCCCGGACGGAGACCGGAGGCGAGGACTACGGCTCTACAGCTTGGCGAGGAAACCGCCGTCGACGGGCAAGACCACACCCGTGATCCAGGCCGCGGCGTCGCTTGAGAGAAACGCCACGGCGCCCGCGACGTCCGCCGGCGCGCCCGCGCGGCGGAGCGGGACGCTGGAGGCGACGATGTCGTCGCTCGATTCACCATATTTCGTGAGACCGGCGCTCATTTTGGTGGGTATGTATCCAGGAGCGACGACATTCACGGTGATATCGAGAGCGCGCTTGCGTGCGAACTCGTCCGCGAGTTTGAGCGCCAGATGGTGCAAAGCCGCTTTACTCGCGTCGTACGAAAACGTCGGATACTTTTGCGGCCGGATGCCGGCTATGGAACCTATGACGATGACGCGCGCGGGATCTTGCGGTGTGCCCGCTTTCATGAGATGGGGCAAGAGCGCAACAGTCAATCGCCACGTCCCCATGACGTTTAGTTGGTACGTCTTCACGAAGCCTTCGTCGTCGTGGCTTTCCAACTCGGCTCCCCAACTCGCGCCGCTGTTATGCACCAACACGTGCACGAGATCGTCTCCGCGCGCGGCGATCGTCGACGCAACTTTTGCCGCGCCATCGGGCGTGCTCAAATCGGCCGAGACGCCAACGATCTCGCCCCCGCTCGCCGTCGAAGGCTTCAAAACGGTGTCCTCCGTCGACCTCGACACCGAGTACACGCGCTTCGCGCCGTGTTGTCGCGCGAACGCGTCGACGATGCCCGCGCCGATGCCGCGACCACCACCGGTGACGACGACAACCTTTCCCGCGGCGTCGAACGCAAAGTTGGACGACATCGCCGTCGCGAGCGTGCCGGCGAGTGACGCTGTGTCGGCAGTTCGAGTCGCGCGCGATGACGGCGAACGATGACGAAGGCGAGGACGACGAGCTCGCGCGGCTTTGCGAGTTGAAAGCGGCGCTGCGCGCGCGATTGCGCGCGATGGCGGGCGAGGAAGGCGCGGCGGCGCTCGACGACGACCTCGGCGACGACGAATATAAACGCATTCTCGAGCAGCTGCGCCTGGAGGACGGCGACGACGACGGCGGAGGCGACGACGGTGCGATGAGCGAACACATGCGCGCCGTGTTTCGCGCGTGCGACGAGGACGGCGACGATTTCGACGCGGAGACATTTGAGCAAACGCTCGCGGGAGCGCTGGAGGTCGACGGCGAGCCGGCGAACGCGAAGAACGCCGACGGAGAGACAGCGTTACACTTGGCCGCGCTGTATGGCAAAGTCGCTTACGTGGAGGTGTTGCTGCGTCGAGGCGCGGATCCTTTAGCGACGGATGAATCGCTCGGGACGCCGCTGCACGACGCGTGCGCGTCGGGGCACGCCGACGTCGCGCGAGCGCTGTGTGACGCCGCGCGAGACGCGGGAACGCTCGCGACGTTGTTAAAGAAGGTCGACGAAGACCAAGAAACACCGTTACATCACGCCGCGCGCGGCGAACACGCGGAGGTGGTGAAATATTTGATCGAGCTCGGGGCGGACAAGAGCGCAAAATCGAGCGTCGGAGCGACGCCGTCGGACTTGGTCGAAGACGACGACTCCGTTCGGGCGTTGCTTGCGACGTAGCGCGAAAGATTAATAACAATAGTACTTGTACCAACATTAGTAGTCAAGTGTTCGTTCACACACCGTACGTGACGTCGCCCTTAGACAAGTACATCGCGTTGTCTTTGGCGTTGAAGACCATTCGACCGCGCCCGATGACGTCGAGACCCAACGCCATGAATGGCGATACGCTCGCACCAAGCGCCGCGAACGCGGGTAAGTCACCGATGCAACACATTCCTTGGTAGGTGGAAGTCAAATCTTCTTCGCCGTCACCGAGCACGCGCAAATCGTACGGCGCCATCGCCATAGCCATGCTTTTGCCGTCGACACCCGTGACTTGCAAGCCGCCGCGTTTGACTTTGTCAGAGTCCGGACCGATCCCTGCGGTGGTGCTCGCCATCCAATTCACGACGCTAAAGAACGAACCCATGTCTACGATGGCGTCGAGCTCGGCGCCATTCAGTGAACAACGCACCGTTTTCAACCCCACGGGATGCTGGTTCAACCGGACGCGCACGAGATCTTCGACCGCCACGGCGCCGTTCTTCACGCTGCCCGGCGGCCAAAACGTAATCACCGACTGTTCAAAGTCGAACTCTACCTCAAAGTTTCCGAGCCAATCGAGACCGAGTAAACCACCGATCGTCGCCGGCAAGCCGACGGCGGTTAAATCGGTGACGACGGCGTCGAGGACGAACTCCTTGCTCCCCAACCGCACCTCCGAGATGGAAACTTTTTGTCGCAACGTCTCCCCGGTCCCGGTCAACCCCCGAACCGCGGCGCCCTCTTTCACTTGGTCTTTGTCCAACATGTCGAGCGCCTTGGGCGTGATCAACGCCGTCGTCGCGCCCGTGTCGATGACGAAATCGCACAACCCGATGTCGCCGCCGACGTCCAACGTCACCAGCGCGTACCCCGACCGTGGGTTCCCACCAATGTTCCCGAGCTGTCGCAGTGGCACCGTGATTGCAAAATTTTCGCACTTCGTCATCCACGTTTCCGCCAAGCGATCGACGAGTTCGTCCTTCTCCAGGCAGTCGTCGCTCCGCGCGCCCAGCCTCGCCAAGTATCCTTTCAGTATTTTCGCCCGCATCGTTCGCGCCCGCGCGCGCCATCGCTCGACCCGCGCGCGCTCGCTCGTCGACGCGTCGTCCGCAACGTCGTCATCGCTCGTCGTCGCGCGTCGCACCGTCGTCCGGCTGCGCGCTGTCGCGCTTTTCGGTGTCGAAGTCGAAGAACGTCTCCGACTCGCCGCGCGCGACGACGAAGCGGCGACGCGATCGATGCGCGTCGTCGTCGTCGTCGTCGTCGTCGTCGTCGCCATCACCGCCGCCGGGGACGCGAAAGCGGCTCGGGGTCGGTGGGCGGTGTGACGGGAGGCGTCGCGATTTGTCGGTTTTATATTCCGGTCTCACACCGCGACGCCGCGACGTCTTGCGCTCGCGCGTCGCGCGGCATCGGCGCTCGACGCGCGCGTTGACCATAATCACATCGCGCCTGCGCCTGCGCTTCGCGCGGGCGTGCGTCCAAGGGACGCGCGAGGCGACGATGCGAATGGGCTGCGCGGCCGCCGCCGCCTCGACGGTGACGGCGCTCGCGCGAGGACGATGGACGCCGAGGGATGGACGGTGGGCGTGCGCGTCGCGCGCGCACGCAACGCGTCGAAGCGCGCGAGCGCTGGCGGCGAATGGGACGCCGCCGACGCCGGCCGGAGAGGATGGCGAACGGGCCGACGCCACCGACGACGCGCCGCCGCTGCGGTCGACGATTCCCGAGGGCGGATTGAAAATCGAACGCTTACTGGACACGTTGAGCGGGGACACGGATGGGACGATGAGTAATCGAGCCAAGTTTCGCGCGTTACCGATCGATCACGGCATTATGGGGAGGATTAAAAAGTATAGCTTGTCGACGAACGCGTCGACGGCGGGAAGGACGACGCGCGTGCTGCGGAATAGGAACGAAATCAGCGAAGTTACGCAGCGTTACGCGATGTACGACGTGGGGATGTTAGAGGTGAAAACGCAACGTTTGCTTGGTTTTGGAAGATCGAAGCGAACGGCGAAGTTTATTGCAGCCGCGGCGCGAGAGGGGGAGGAGCCGCCGAAGCACGCCGTGGGCAAAGGCGCGAGTAAGATCAAAGACGACGTCCCAGAGATTGCGTTCGCGGGACGATCGAACGTGGGGAAGAGCTCGTTGATTAACGCATTGACGCTGAGCTCAGTGGCGCGCTCGAGCGATGTTCCGGGAAAGACGCAGAGCTTGAACTTTTATTCCATGGACGAGCGCATTCGTCTCGTCGATTTACCCGGGTACGGGTTCGCGTTCGCCAAGCAACACCGCGTAGAGTCGTGGAACGAACTGATGGACAAGTATCTCACTTCGCGCCCGAACTTAAAGCGCGTATACTTGGTCATCGACGCTCGCCACGGAATGAAAGCATCGGACAGAGAAATGTTGGCATTTTTGTCCAAGTACGGCGAGACGCAGTGCGGAGTGATTCTGAACAAATGCGACTACGTCAACCCGAATGAGTTGGCGCGTCGCGCGTACTTGATTCAAGAAGAGCTTCGTTACACCAAGCGTGCTCGCACCATGGTGCTCATGGCGTCAACATCCACGGGTGCAGGCGTCACGGAGATTGCTCGCGAAATTTACGGTATGGCGCTTGACGATCCCAGTGGCGAAGAATACGACGACGACGACGACGTCGAGAGTGAATCAGATGGCGAGTACGGCGAGGGCGACGTTGGGGACGACGACAGTTTCGCCGGAAGTTCAAGTAAAAAGACAGAGTTTTACGGTGGTGAGTGGAAACCCGGACAAAAAGCTTCGAAGAAGTACACGCCAGCGTCGAAGGCAGTGCCGGCTGCCGGTCGTGGCGGTCGAGGCGGTCGAGGCGGTCGAGGCGCGCAGGGCGGTCGTGGCGGGCCCAGCGGTCGAGGTGGGCGTGGGCGAGGCGGACGGGGGCGAGGCGATGATGCACGCGGCGACGAGGCGCGAGGCGGCGGTCGAAGCGGCGGTCGAAGCGGCGGTCGTGGGCGAGGCAAGGGCTTCACGCAAGGCACGCCCGGAAGCAACTAGCGAGATTTATTGTTTGTAACAAACCGAGTGCGCGATACATGTATTAAAACTCCCACGCGTGGTTAAGTTGGAATGTCGGGTTTTGCAAACCTTGCGTAGTGAGCACGGATTTAGCCACGACTTCCCATCCCTTGAGCTCTTCCGTGAACTCGTAGCCGACTTGGAATTCCATCTCGCGAGCGGCGACGCGGGTCAGCGCCTTGGCGCTAAAGTGCTTGGCGAACTGCCGTCGGGCGCTCAACTCCAACTCTACCCCTTTATCCGTCATGAAGTTTGCCGCTAAATCAAAATCACCCTTACGCTGCGCCCAGCCCGCGCGCCAGCACCCTCCCGGTTTGATGTCGAGCTGATCGTCCGCCGCGGTGTGCTGACTGACTCTCTGCACGCGCAAGTCGCCGTACTCCTCGTGCGTCGTGCTGACGTCAAAGTCCAAATGGTCCATGCTCACCGAGTCGTGCACCATGGTGTACTTGGCGTTAATCGACACCCCATCGATGTCCATCTTCGATTCCAACGCCGGATTCCACTTCGTCTTACCGTTCCAAGGAAACGGCGGCGACGGCGCGAGCGCCAGCGTCGGCGCCTTGGCCACGTTGAGTAATTTTTCCAAGTTCAATCTCGCCTTGAACTGCATCAACTCTCCCTTGAACGGTCGCGATTTGAACTCAATCCCAAACGCCCCGATATCCTCTCGCGTCGTGATCTTCGCGCTCTTCAAATCGGGAAATCTCGCCTCCATCATGCTCCTCGCCCCCGCCAAGTCAAACGCCGCCCGCGTCGTGCTCTCGTACGTGTTCACATCGATCGTCTCCTCCACCGCCTTCAGCTTGAACCACGTCGTCTCGCGAATCAAGTCCTTGACGCAATCTCCGAAGCGCTCGTTCAAAGGTTTCAGCACCTTACCCGCCAGCACGTCGCGCTCGCGGTGCAAATCGACAACCTCGCGCTGCAGTCGACTGATTTCTCGCGCCTGCGCGCGCAACTGTCCTTGCAGCAGCCCGAGCGTTTGCGCGGTGTCGTCGTCGATGGACGACGCGCGGGACGCGCGGTGCATCGCGACGGATCGTTTGTCGCGCGCGCGACGCGCGGTGACGACGACACACGCGGGCGACGCGTGGGACGACGACGACGACGACGACGCGCGCGTCGCGTCGCGCCTCGCGCGTCGGATTTGGAAAATTTAAATTTTCCAAAACCTCAAAACGCTGGGGTTTAGGGCGGGTGGTGAGGGCGCGACGTTATCCGCGTGCGTCGTATGGGTAAACAGTAGTGACGCTTTGCGACGCTCCGATCGCGCCCTCGCGGGACGATCGCTCGCGCGCGCGCGCGCGGCACATTTCAGCGCACCGTCCTCCGCGACGCGCCACGCACGAACGCACGGAAGACTTTACGCCTCGCGAATCCACGCGACGCACGACGCTCGACGACGCACACAGACGCGGAGACGACTAGATACCCATCGACATGATCGCTCGAGTCTCCACGACCTCGACGGTGACCGCGCGCGCGTCCGCGAGACAAAACAAGACGGAACGCCGCGACGCCGCGGTCGTTCGCGCGAACGCTAAGGAACAAGCGTGCGCGGCGGTGCTCGCGATGACGGTCATGGCGAGCCCGTTGGCGAACGCCGCGGTCGAGGTGGCTCAGGTCGCCAAGGGCGACACAAAGTCGCTCGCGAGCGATTTGTTCGCCGAGCAACAAACCAAGTCCACGCCGGCTGCGCCGAAGAAGACGAAGCAACTCGCGTCTCCTTCGATGCCGAAGGTGCCGTCCATCAGCGCGCCGTCCTTGCCGAGCTTCAGCGCGCCGTCCATTTCGTTGCCGTCCTTCAGCACGGCGAAGAAGACGGACGCCAAGGCGCCCGCGGCCAAGGAAGCGCCCGCGCCGAAGGCGAAGAAGGAATCCGGTGCTGGCCCTAACTTGGCTCTCACCCTGCTCGTTCTCTTCTCCCCTCTCCTCGCCGTGCAAGCGGTCTCTTTCCAAACTTTCGCGCGCATCGCGAAGCAAAGTACGGGCAAGTAAGCGCGACGAAGTGTTTAGCGCCGAATTCGGCGTATAAATTGGCGGCTTTGATAATATTACATCTCTTATTGAGTACACATGAATACGCTCGCCTCAACTCCTCCCCGGATTTCCGCGTTTCGCGCGGCGAGCCTCGCGAAGCCGCGCTTGCGATTCTCGAAGTTGCCTTTGCGCGCTGTCCACGACAGCTTGAAGCTCATCGATCTCCACGCGAGCTCGTTCGTTGTCTTCTACCTCGGCGATGCGTAAGCGTCGTTCGCAATCCGCTGAATCGTCGTTGCTTTTATCGTGAATACGCGCTTCGGCGGCGAAAAAGTTTCTCACGACGTCGACGGCTTCGGCGCTAGGATCGCGCGCGATGGCGGCTCCGGGCGCTAACTCGCCGTTTTTCAGTAAATGAGCGTGCTTGTTCGCGAATTCGGCTCGGAATTCCGCCTCTGACACCTTGGGAGAATCGACGAATTTACGCTTCGAGCCTGGCCTTGATTGAGCCTGCTCGGATTGAGCCTGCTGCTGGTAATGTTCCGCGATGATTTCAGAATACGATGAGATGTCAAAATTCGTCACGGCGCTCAAACCGCGATCTGCCACACACGCCACGTCGTACGCCACCGCCGCCTCTACTTCGGTATCATAAAGTCCCAAATATCTGTACTTCTTGCCTATCATCTGGCCAATTCTCGCCTCAAATTTCCCCTTGGCGTGTTTAGTCACGCCCCTGAACTTCGACGAACCTTTTGAAAATCCTTTGCTCTGACGCCGCAGACTCAACACTAAGTCTTCCTTCGAAATACTCTCCAGCGCGTTCAACTCATTCGCATAATTACGAAGATCGAAATTGGTTTGTGCTTTCATGCCTCGACATTTGACAGCGATTACGTCGTACGCGATGGCCGCTTGTTCCTCGCTATCGAAACCGCCGAGATAGACCTGCTTGCCCGCGTCCCAGATGTGTGCTTCGTAGCGTCCCGTGCGGCAATGATGCGTAACGCCTCTAGCGTCACTAGTACTTCTTACGTTTCGTTTTTCAACCTTCGCCACGTTCGGGCGAGAGCTCCGTCTAGACGGCGCCTGTCGCCGCTTCGGCGTCTCGAGGTCGAGCTCAGGAAGCCCATGGAATAAATGATCAAAGTCAGCCTGCAAAGCGTCCGTATTCGTGTTATCGAGCATTCCAAAGTCGAATGGAAAGTTCAAAGCACTCGAGTCATCGCTCATGTTCATTCCATTCACGCCTATCACAGAAGTATCCCTTGGATTGACGACATCGTCGAGGCCGCCGAAGAGCTCCTCGTCGACGTACGTCCTCAATTCCGGCTCCAAACTCGTCGCGATTCCTCCGTAATCGTCAGCTTCTGACCACATCACACTGTCTGATCGAGTCCGCGAGTCACCCGATGGCGTCGAGGCGCGTCGCACTCGTTCGCTCGCACGAGATTTGCCTCGAAGGTACAAACTTGTTAACAATCACATCATCGGTCAGTTCAATTTCTACAACGCGCTCGCCATTCCGCCGCTACGTCGCGACACTATTCCTCTATTTCTTTCTCAGCCTGCGATTCTCGCCATTCGGCCGTAGATTCCATCCACTCCTTGACTTTTTCGAACCCATCAGCGCGTCGAGGCTTGCGGCTCGTGGCCACTCGCATGGCGTGTTCTGCGTCTTGCACTGAAAAATCGCAGTCGTTTTCGTACAAGTACTTCAAAACGTCTACGTGACCTTCCTGCGCGGCGACGATCATGATGTCATTGTTTTCGCCGTCAGATCTCTTGAAATCACGCCAGATATTCTCAAAATCGCAGCATTCATAGTTCTCCTTCAAGTACCTCACGCAATCGACGTCGCCGAACGCGCACGCCGTGTGTATAACATCCTCCGTCGCCGGAAACCCACTCTTGTGCAAGTGTTTCAAAACCTTGACCGCCGGGACGTACGCACACCCGTCGGTGGGCTCGTTCGTATCGTGCGGTTTACGCTCAACAGCGCATTTCAGCGCATCTTCGTTGATTTCATCGCGCGACGCCCCATTCGCTAGCGCCCAGCTGATGACACGAATCGGATTCTTGCTCGAAAACGCCGCGGTGGAGAAGATCGATTTATCCCACGCGACGACATTGCGATAGAGCTGCTTATCCTTGATCAACTTTTCTCTGACATCGGCACACACTTGCACGTCACCGTCCACGACTGCCTTGATCATTTCGGACCATTTCTCTTTATTTTCGTACGCCAACAAGTCCCGCTTGCCGTCTGCTCCGATCGGAGGCAACTTGGTTTCCTTGGGCTTGTTGCGCGGGCTCGAACCTTTTCCCCGGCGCGGTAGTCCGGCCGCGATTCGCGCTTCTTCGATTTCTTTTACGCGGTCATGACACTTGATACATGTCGAGAAGTTATGCTCATGGAAATCCATGCCCTCCCTGTTCGTGCGCTTGCAACGATGGCAAAACTTGACGCCGGGAATCGGCACCAGGATGATCTCACCGTTTGGTCCGGTCTTCGCCGTGGTCGTCTTCTGAAGCTTGATACGGCCATTTGCCGTGATTTGACCGTCGGCATTGGTCACAGTCGGTCGACTCTCGATGAGTTTCTTCTCTCGCTTCTTTGTTAGCGCCCCGTTTTCCTGTCTCGCCTTCTCCGTCGCTTGTAATTTCTTCTTGTACTTTTCAAAAGTTGTGTTGTAAAACCTGTTGTAAGCGTCCTTTTGAGTTCGTTTGATGCCCCCGTTCATTTTAGCCAGACGCTCGAGGAAATCTTGAGTCAGGTAATTATGGATGAACCTTCCTTCGCTCACTTGGTAACCACTTTTCTTCAAATGCTTCATGAAGAAATCTTCCTCCTCCTTACTCCAGCAAGGTATCCTCAATCCCTCCTCCTCCGTGTACAGCAAGCACTTTTCAGCTTTGCGTTTGAGTTCGTTTCTGAGGCCACCCTTAAACCACTTCGCCGCAAGCGCTCCCTTCGTCCTTTTGTTCCCACTCACGGCTCGCAATCGCTCGAGAAAGTCCCGGTTCCGGAAGAGCGACGCAGCACTACCGCCCCAGACGCCAGCGAAGTAGTTCATGACGAAATTCTCCTCCGCGACCGTCCACGGGGTACACGTCTTCGTTTTTGCGGCATGGTTTGGACTCGAGCGCGTCGCGTCGTCGCCGTCGTCGTCACCTTTGTCGTCCGAGGAGGTTGAAGCGTAATCACGCGAGTCTCTCGTGCGTTTCGTCCCTCCCGACTCGCGGTTTTGCGGGCGCGCGGTCGACGCGAAGGCGCGCGGGTACGACTGCGGCGTCCCGTGCGACGACGACCTCGGCGCTTTCTCCGCGCTCTCTTTCAGCTCGCGTTCGAGCCGTTCGATGCGCTCGTCGCGCTCGCGAAGTTTAATCTGCAACTCGAGCGCCAACACGCGCGCTTGTTCGTGCTTGATTTGTTCATCCTTGAGCGCGAGTTCGGCTTTCATGCGGTCGATGTCGCTCGCGGACGCGTCGATCGTCGATCGTTGCTCCTGCGCCGCGGCCGCGGCACCGCCGGTGAGGTACGACCACGCCATCGCGTCGGGAAGTGCGACGAGGCTGTCGAGACGAGCGAGATTAATCGTCATCACGACTCCCCAGACTGACTCTGGAGACCGCGGGATCGAACGGGTGACGTTCGCGCGGCGCGCGATCGATGCCACGCGATGCGATCGGCGACGCGATCGAACGCGGCGACGGAGTGGACGCGCACCGAAGATTCAACGCGAAGACTGCTCGATGTCGTTACAAGGCGACGCGCGTCTCTGAAGTGCTCTCGCGCGGCGTCGACTTTGTTCCTAATAAACAAACCGACCCGCGCGTGGTGAGAGACGAAACGCGCGCGCGAACGCTACCGACCGACGACCTCGCGTCGTTATATTTGACTAGCATGTAGTAGTTAACTCCCCACAAAAACTCTCCTCGAACTATTAGACAACCCGGCGTCTCGACTAGATGACGCCGATCCTGTTGGCGACGTCGACGGCGTCGTAGTCATCCGTAAGGCGGCAGTACGCCTTCTTGTCGCCGTTCGGGCGGATGAGCGTGTTCACCTTCAAGCACTCGATGTCGTACATGCGCTTGATCGCTTCCTTGATTTGCCTCTTGTTCGCGCGAGCGTCGACGACGAAGACGAGCGTGTTGTTGGACTCAATCTTCGCCAACGCGTTTTCGTTCGCGAGCGGGTGCTTCAAGATCTGCGGAGAAAATCACGGTCGACAGAACCATCGTCGTCAGTCTTCGCGTTCGCTATCGCGGTTCAATCGATTCGTCGTGCGTCGCGAGGCCGTTGAGTTCTCGCTCGACGTCGCGCTCGACGGAAAACCCTAAAGCCCATCCCAGCGTCGCGCGCGTCGGTCGTCGTACGCACCTGCCAGCGGTCGAGCTTGCACTTGGACGGCACGGAAACGCGCGGGTACGCCGGCTTACGCTCATGCTTCAAAGTGCGCGGCCTATTCACGGTCGGAACGTCGCGCACCGTCAGTCTCATCGTCGCACGAAGGCGCGCTCGGGGCGTCGAACGCATCATTCGTCTTTCGTGCGGCTCGCGTGCGCGTACCTGTGGAACGTCGCGGAGAATCGCTTCTTCAGAAGCTTGCCCTTGGCGCCCTTCTTCACGAACTTCGCCGCCTTGCTCGCCTTGTTCACCTTTTCGTCTGCTCGCGACGCGACGTCGTGCGCGATCCGTCAGTCCAAAGCCCTTTCCGTCGTCGTCGCGCGCGGCGCCGCGCGTCGTTCGCGACGTCGCGCGACGCTCGCTCGCGCGCGCGCGATCCGAGAAGAATCGTCGCGTCGCATCCCGTCGCGCGCGCACCTTTCGTCGGCGCCATCGTTCGTGCGCGCGCGGAAAAGACGGCGCGCGACGCGACGCGCGATGGGGCGCGTCCACGACGCGCCGCGACCACGTACGAAAACCCGTCTCGGGACGCACACCGCACGACATCCGCGAAAAAAAAATCGTCGAATGCGAATGCGATTGCGAATGCGATCGATGCGGCGTCGCGCGATCGCACTCGCGCGCGTGCGGCACAGACGCGCGACGAACCGCGCGACCGGTGCGCCATCATGTCGACGCCGACGCCGCGGAATCGCGACGGACGGCGCGATCGACGACGCGCGAACGCGGACGCGTTCGAGAGCGTCGTCGTTCGTAAAAACGAAACGCTGAGCGCGTTCGCCAAGCGCACGGGGACGCGCGCGGAGGTGATCCTGCTGCTGAACCCGCACGCGTCGGCGAAAGGGTTGATCTCGGGGATGGTGCTGGACGTGCCGCTGAAGGCGAAGACGGAGAAGACGGCGAAGACGGCGAAGAAGGGGCGATCGGCGTCGACGAACGCCGCGGCGTCGGCGAACGACGCGCGGGGAGGCGGGAAGCGCGGAGGCGAGAAAACGACGACGACGACGACGACGACGACGAGTTTTAGTGGGAAACTGTACGAGAAAAGTTATCCCGTGCTGGAACAGCGGAGTAAAGAGTTGCAAGCAGAGTTACGGGCGAGGGTGGAGGAGTTCGGAGTGGCGGCGAAGGGCGAGAAGGCGGCGCTCGCGGGCGAACTCGTCGGAAAATCTCGCGACAAGCTGAGCGCTTGGAGGAAGAAGATGATGTCGGTAGTGGCTAAAACCACGGACGAAGCGGCGGAGAATTTTGGGGCGAGATTCGAAAATTTCAAGTCGCGAGCGGGCGCCAAGAAGCCGAGCGAGGCGGCGAAGGATAAGCGGCAACCGAAAAAGACGCCCAACGCGACGGCTGCCAAGGATAAGGCGAAGGCGGACGCGGCGAAAGAGAAGGCGAAGCAGGATAAGGCGAAGCAGGACAAGAAGGATGCGATAGCGCGCGAGAAGGAGTCGACCGATAAGCCTAAAAAAGTGGAGACGAACAAGGCCGTCGCGGCGAAGCCCAAGCTCAAGGCGGACAGGGCCAAGCCGCGTCGCGAGTCTACTTCGATCAACCAAACGGGTCAGGAGGTCGCGTGGACGTTGCTCTTCAGCGCAGGCCTTGGTGCGATCGGGCACGTGTTGAAAAAGATCGGCGAGAAGTATCACATTGCCGAGAGCGACGACGACGAGGTCAGGGAATTCAATCCGACGACGCTTTGGCAGTGGGCGCGCGACAATGTCGTCTTCCGTCCGTGCCTCGGCGGCGGGATTTGCGTGACAATCCGAGACAAGGACGAGGATCCAGATGCGCCGGTCCAAAAGCACCCCAAGGTTGGATCTCAACTGAATCATATCGCGAGCACGAACTTTGCCGAGCACGCCGCGCCGGTGGAAAAAGCCATGGTGAGGCGCGTGGAGAAGACTAAGGCGCAGTTGCAGACCTTTATGGAAGCGATGAAGATACGCAACATCGACGAGCACACAGAGCAGTTACTCGAGCTTCAAGAAGAGCTCGAGCGAGGGCAGTTTGAGAGCCAGCAAGAGCGTGCGCAGTGCCAAGAAAAGATCGTCGCGATCAAGACGCGCTTAGCCGAAGCGCAAGGGCTGCTGTCGATGTGGGTGGATCACTCCGCGAACGACGCGTACTTGAAGAACTTGAAACGCCGAGTTCTCGCGGCGTGGGTTGAGTTGTTGCAAGAACGTTACGTTCGTCAGCGCATAATGACCAAGGTGTACTTGCGATGGCAGAACATTGAACTCTCGCAAGCGTTTAATCAGTGGTACGAAAACGCTCACGTGCTGCGCGTGCAACGTCTGCGCAAGGAAGGCATGGACATCCAAGATAAGTTGAAGTTGGAGAGACAACGTTTGGAAGAAAAGCGCGCGGCGGATCAAGAAAACAGAATGCGTTGGAGTAGCCCCAAGAACGCCGAGGCCGCGAGGAACGAGGCGCGACGAAGCGCGTTCGAAGAGAAGTTGGCTTCGGCGGCGGCGGATTCGCTCGTGGAATAGCAAGCACATACTCGTTGTATTTATCAACAAAATCGAACATTGACGCTGCAATCTATGATATGTGTGTGTTTCTGTGCGCTTCGACGTGTGAAAGTAAATCATCAATGCGCCGCGAGTCCCCAAAACGACTCGACGTTGGCGCCGCTACGGTGTTGGCGTTCGCGCTTGGGCGATTCCAAAAATTCACTAATCATCGCAAAAGCCGCCGCAAGAGGTGACTGCGGGGCATCATTATCGAATCCATTGCCTAATCGCATCGACGACGGCGACTTTGCGACAATCATTTCCAGCTGTCCCGGCGACATCTCCTCGATCGGCTTCGGCGACGGCGCCTCGCACTCGTCGAACAGCACCCTCCCGCCCGAATCCACCGATCGCGCCCCCCACTTACCACCGTCCATCGCAGTTCTAACGTTTTCTTTATCGCTCTCGTACTCATCCTCTTCGTCTATCCGAGACTCACCGCCCTCGCGCGTCTTCGTCGCTCTCGCCCGACTCGGCGCCGTCCCCGTCGTCCCGCTTCTCGCCTTGGGCGTCTTCACCGCCGGCGTCTTCGCCCCGAGCGAGTTCCGCGACTTCCCAGACTTCAACACCGGGCTCGTTTTGTGTCTCTTCACCGCGCTCGTCGCCTGCGACGCGCTCTTCCGTCGTTTCTCCCCCGTCTTCGCGTTCGACGCGTTTGAATTCGCGTTCGCCTTGGACGCTATCCCGAGTTTACCCTCCGTCCTCGCCGCGCTGTTGGAGACGAAATCGCGCACGCACCGCGCGCATCCGCGATCGCTGTATCGACACTTCGAGCACCCCATGCGCGTCGGTCGCGCGCGGCGCGCGTCACCGTCTCGCGCGCGCGCACCGGCCCATCCGCCATCCGGCGTCGCGCTTCGAGTTTTTGAATTTTCGCCAGCGGAGGGCGAATGGCGCACCGGGCCGTTGCGCCCGCGCGGCGCCGCACTTCGCGGACATGGCGCGCGAGGCGCGGCGGAAGACGGCGCCGCCGCGCGTCGCGTCGATGGACGGAAAGCGCATCCTCGCCGACGGTCCCTACGACACGAGACGAGACGCCGTGGAAGCGCTCACGGCGTTCGAGCGCGAACAAGCGCGCGGAATCGCGGTGAACAAGCGACTGAGCGGCGGGCGAAGGGCGGTTTTCGGCTGCGCGTGCCGCGGTGCGAGGGAAGACGACGACGGCGCCGTTCGTCCACGATGTGAGTTCAGCGCGGTTATAATGAGGCGCTCGGGCAAACGCGACGACGAGAAGTGGTACTTGACGAAGTACGTCGCGCACACGATGGAGACGTGCGAGGGGCGACCGCGCATGACGATCGCACATATTTTGGCCGACGATCGCGTGCGCGATCTTTGTTTGAGCACAGACGGAAAAGTGTCGTGGCGCGCGATCGCGGCGCTCGTCAAAGACTTGCACGGCGTGGACGTTCCCGAGCGCACGTGTTCGCGCGCGCGCGAAGTAGTTTTACGCGGGAATAAAGGGAATGAAGAAGAGTGAAGAAGCGTTCGCTAGAGGCTAGAGAAAACGGGGTAAGAGCACTAAAATTAGCATATAGAGGCTGCTTTTTTCGACCTTTGGACGGCTCGATTCGTTCGAATGAATTTCGGCCCGATTTGAGGCGACGGCGTCACGCGCCGCGCGCGCCATTGTGTGACGATTCAGATTTTCGTGATGTGCGGACGGACGTGCTGCACGGTGTTCACCGGCATTATCATCGGCGCGGCAATCACGATCGCTGTGACGTATCCGGTGTTACGGGACGAGTGGTTCGGCCCGGGTGATGACGAGACGGGGGCGCGCGCCGCGTTCGTTGCCTGCTCCGACGCCGGGACGCAATCGCCCGCGGACGTGAGCGAAGGTGCGCTCGCGAGCGGTGCGAGCATTTTGCCGACCAATGCGATTTTGAGAAACGTTTCGTTGATGACGCTGGCGAATGTGCACTACCACTCGCCCGCGGAGCACCGGAGTCAAGGCGAGTTTTCGACGCCGAACGCGAGCGAGTACGGATTCGCGTGCGACGACGCGAGCGACGCGACGGGCACGGCTCGCGTCGTCGCGACGAACGGCGACGATGTATCGGATGCTCGGTACGCGTTCTCATTTTGCCAAGACGTCGCAGTTGGTGACACGATTGAATTGCATTGGGTGTACTCGACGGGCGCCGCACGGACGGGCGTCTCGGATGGTTTGTCTGGAGCGTTCGCGACGCAAAACAACCCGTATGTGGTTGTTCGCGCGCAAGTCTTCAAAATCACGAATAATCCCTCGGACGACGTCGCTGACTTGTTTGTCTCGTGGAATACGACGTTGGTCTCGGACGCAGTTCGTTATGTCGGCAGTACGACTGGCGACAAGTACGATAATGTCGATCGATGTTCGCCTTTCCTCGTAATTTGGCACGTCGATCGAGAGTGTCATCGAGTGAGCGCTCGATCTCTCGATGAGATGTGCCGCGTGATGAAAGATAACGGACTGTCAGACGACTTAAAGGCGCACGCGGCGCGTCAGCTCGTGCCGAGTTCCTTGACTGCTTCGGCCCTTAGCCTTTCTTCGACGTTTTACTGAATCGAGTCGAGCGCTGAGGCGCGCCGAGTTTCAACGTTTCAATCAACACATGCATTCTTTTCTTCACAACTCATTCGCTATCCGTTCGCTATTCGCTAAAAGTAGTCTACACTCTAATCGTAAGGGCGCTCTAAACCGTAAGGGCTTCCGTTTCCATCTCCTCACGCCGCGAAATCTCGTCGCCGCTGATCGATCGCGGCGCCGATTCGCTTCGCTCGATCGAGAGATTTTGGAAACTCGACGCGACGCGTCGTCTCGCCATCGATGACGATGACAAAGTCTACCGCGACGCATCCTTTGAGTGCGTTCGTCAAAAATGTCGCCGCAAACGCGTTCGCGAGCAATTCGCTGACGTACGCGCCGCGTCCCGCGTCCGTCGCATCGACGCAACTCTTCAGCAGTCCCATGGCTAAACCTTCGAGCACTTCATCTCGAGCGGCGTAGAGCGTCTCTCGCTTCTCATCCATCTTCAAAGTCGCGAAGTTCGTCGTCAAACCTTCCAAACACTCGTGCTCCCACTCGTTCGATCCCTCTGGTTTCACTTTGCGCGTCATCACGTACTCGACGCACGCGTCGTTCGGATGCGCCGCGTTCCATTCCGCCAATCTTCGCTCAAAGGGCACGCGCTCGCGCACCCAAGCCGAGTATTTCAATTCATGCGGATGCCTCGGACTCGTCTCCCGCGCCGCATCGAGATCGATCAACACGCCAACGCCGCGCTCTCGAGCGTTCGATTCGCCGCCGCCGTCCGTTCCTCTGGGCTGAATCAAAACGTCCACCGTCTCCGTCTCCGTCTCCGACGCGCGTTCACGATGCGCTAGAATCGTCACCACGCACGTCTGCACGTCCATCCACCGTGGATCTCCCCCCACGCGCCGCAACGCCGCGCTCGCGCTCGCGCGCGCCGCCGCGCTCGCCAACCGCGCGTAATGCCCGTCCTCGTCCTCGAGCGCGAACGCGCGGGCGACGTCGGGCGCACCGCGAGCGTCATCGCCATCGTCGCGCTCCGAGCGCGCGCGACGCGCGATCCCGACCGTGTACACGCCCTCGGGACGTCGTTCGAGCATCGCGCGCGGGGTCTCGGGCGCGTCGTCGACGGCGAATTCGACGTCGTTCTCAAAGTACGCGCTCTTCGGCGGCGCCGCGCGCGCCGCGGGCGTCGGTGTCGACGACGCCATCGCGTCGTCGCGCGCGCGCGCGCGCGGGCGTCGCTTTATGTCGCCGTTCGCGGCTCGGTCGCGGTCTCGGCGCGAACGGTGCGCGCGACGGTCGAGAGACGAATCAATCTTTAACGCTGTGTTTTCATCGGTCTACTTCGCGTCGACGGCGCTCACGCCGTGGCCGTCTTCACGTTATCAGGATCTTTGTAAGTGCCGTCTTCGTTGAGCTCGTTGTCGAACTCGTCGACGAAAAACGTCCTCATGATTTCCTCGCCCGTCTCTTCGTCCATCTCCTCGACGGTTTTCTTGATTCGTCGCGCCAGTAACGCCTTTTTCGAGAGCGGCTTTTCCTTCTTGTGCTTCTTCGACGCCGATTGCGGGCGCGAGTTCGGTTCGCTTGGAGCGACATCTGACGCGTTCTCGTCGTTTTCGTCGTTGCTCGGCGTCGACGGCGTCTTGCGCTTGGAAGACGGCGGCGTCTTCTTGGGCGTCGACTTGGGCGTCTTCTTCTTGGGCGTCGACTTGGGCGTCTTCTTGGGCGTCGATTTTGGCGTCGGTTCGGGTTCGGGTTCATCGTCGACAATTTCCATGTCTTCCTCCTCGTCTTCCTCCTCGTCTTCGGACTCGATCGTAATCGCGCGCTTTTTACGCGGCTTGCGCTTCGCGCCGCCGATTTCGTCGTCCGAATCGTCGTCGTCGCTCTCATCCTCTTCGGCGGCTAAAATCGCCGCCTCCGCGCTCGCTGGCGCCTTCTTCTTCGGCGTCGGCGCCTTTTCTTTCTTCACCTCCGCCACCGCGGCGCGCTTCGGCGCTTCGCTCGTCGTCGCCGCCTTCGCCTTGGGCTTCGGCGCGTTGGCGAACATCGACATCAACGAATGGTTCTTCTTCGCGCCCGCGTCCTTTTGCTTCGCCGCCGACCCGCCCGCGGCGGTCGCCCCACCCTCCTTCGGCGTCGCCACCGCAGGCGTCCCCGCGACGCTCGCCTTGGACGCCCCGTTCGTCTTCACCGCCGTCCCGTTCGCCGCTCGCGCGTCGCTCGCGCCTCGTCGTCCGCGTTCGGCGTTTCTCGTCGCCGTCTCGCACGTCACCGTCCCGTACTTATTCTCCCGAAACGCGTTCATCTCCTCGTTCGGCGCGTCATACATCTCGCGTTTTATCCTCTGTTCGTCTTCGTACACCATCGCGCACGCTTCGTCCCCCCCGCTCGCCGTCGTCTTCACCGCGCCCGCGACGCGTTCGTCCGCCTCCGCCTCGCGCGCGACTCGCCGCGTCACCCTCCTCCCCATCCCGTTCGCCTCCGTCGTCGTCCGTTCGCACACCAATCGCACGCGAGTTCCATCCTTTGCTTCTTTCGCGTCTTCGCGCGCCAGCGTCTTCACCGCGTCGACGAACGCGCGGTGCGCCACGCCGTCGTCGACGGCGCCGAGCGCCATGCGCATCGCTTTCGGCGTCGTCCCTCGCGCGCTCGCGGCGTCGCGCGCGGCCCATCGCGAGACGTACGCGCGCGCGCGTCGCGCGTCGTCGTCGCACCGCGCGTCGTCGCGCGCCGTCGTCGTCATCGGCGTCGGCGTCGCGTCGACGCGCGCCCGAGACTGCGGTTCGGTTTGAATCTTTCTCGCGTCCGTCGAAGCGTCGTGAATTCGTCGATTTCGAGTCGACATCGCGCGACGCGCGACGCGACGCGCGCCGACGGGGAAGACAGATTCGTGATTCGTCGACCGTCGATGTCGACGACGCCCGGAGCGCCGCCGATGCCGAGCCACGGCGACGCGGAGGCGCTCGATCGGTACAGCGCGCTCGTCCCGACGCTGTTGCTCATGGTGTGCGTCGTCGTGAGCTACGTCATACAGCGGTATAACGTGCGCGCGGTGCAGCCGAGCGGGGCGGCGCTGATCGTGGGCGTCGCGTTCGGCGTCGTCGCGCGCGCGAAGACGGCGCGAGGCGCGGACGTGGCGGCGTTTCAATTTTCGCCGCAGGCTTTTTTTTATGGGTTGTTGCCGATCATCATCTACAGCGCGGGATTGAACCTGAAGCGACGGGATTTCTTCGCGGATTTTTTCACCATCGCGCTGTTCGCGTTCGTGGGGACGGTGATCTCGAGCTTCGTGTTCGGGCTGAGCACGTTCGTGCTGGTGGAGATTGGCGTGATTGCGAGGAAACATCTCGGGTCGAATCCGTTGTTGGAGTGTCTGTTGTACGGGACGTTGATTTCGTCCACCGATCCCGTGGCGACGCTGAGCGTTTTTGCGGACGTCTCGGCGCCGCCTTTGTTGTATAATTTAGTTTTTGGTGAAAGCGTTTTGAACGACGCCGTCGCCGTGGTCTTGTTTCGCACGTTGGCGGAGTTTTACGAGCAAGAGTTTACGGTTTCGACGTTTTGGACCGTCATAGGGCAATTCATACTCGTTTCCATCGGATCGTTGCTCATCGGGATCGCGATCGCGCTCGGTACGGCGCTGTTGCTGAAGACTTTGGGATTGGCGGAAGCGCCGCCGAACGTGGCGGCGTCGTACAACGGCACGGCGTACACGTTTGCGCTGTTGCTCATCTCGGGGTACTTTTCGTACGTCTTGGCGGAAAACGTGGGCATGAGCGGAATTATGAGCATATTTTTCACGGGCATCGGCAACGCGCATTACTCGTACCATAACGTCGGCGAAGAGGCCCAAATTGCTGTGTTTAAATCGTTCGAGGCGGCGGCGTTTTTATCCGAAACCTTTGTGTTTGCCTATCTCGGCATGCAAGTCGCGACGTTTGATCATTTGTGGGATTTTGGGATTTTGCTCACGGGCATCCCTCTCGCCATGGCGGCTCGAGCTGTGAATATATTTCCACTCAGTCGTTTGGCGAACACACTGCGAGAGACGCCTATTCCCCGGAACGTTCAAGTCATGCACGCGGCGTGCGGTTTGCGAGGCGCCGTCGCATACGCCTTGGCCGTAAACATGCCGTCGACGCGACCAGGCGAGCAAGGCTCGCGCGCGGTCGAGACCGGGACGTTGGTGATTTGCTTAGTTTCTACCCTAGTTCTCGGCGGCGCCACGCTACCGTTGATGAAACATCTCGGCTTGCACGACCCGAGCGACAGAGAGGGCATGGTGAGCTCGGCGATGAGCGCGACCGCGCACGATGGCTTGGGTTTCATCAACCCATCGCCGCGCGCTCGTGCCGTGCGCGCGCGGGCACTCGCAGATGGTCACCCGATTTGGTACCTTTCCATAGCTTTTCGCGTCAAGGCAAGATTGTTCGAGTGGTGGGACGATTTAGAGAACAATTTTATGATACCGACGTTCGGCGGCGCGCCTGCGCACGGAGCGTGGTCGCCCGTCAACACGAGCGACGCCGGAGGGAGCGCGGATGCTCACGAGACGACGCCAGCGAACGGCGAAGAGTATAGGGATGTGGAGTTGACCCCCATCGGCGATGATGACGAGAAAGATTTAGAAAACTTGCGCGCGGCTGGGCCGTCGAGCGACGACGCGTAAAACTTGTAGTTGTGTTGGATTTTAATTTAAAACTGTGCCAAGGCCAATTAATGCAACAATCGGTATTAAGGGTTGGAATAATGGGGGCGAAATGTGTAACTGTGTCTCGAAAACCTAAAGCTCGCCGCAATCGGCGATGAGAACTTCCGCGGACGTGGCGCCGGATTGCGAGCCAACGGCTTCAACCTTCTTAACGACGTCCATGCCGTCGACGACGGAGCCGAAGACGGTGTGCTTACCGTCCAACCAAGCGGTTTCAGCCGTGCACAAGAAAAACTGCGAGCCGTTCGTGTTCGGTCCGGCGTTCGCCATGGACAAAATCCCCGGTCCCGTGTGCTTCAAGGTGAAGTTTTCGTCTTCAAACTTGTTGCCGAAGATGGACTTGCCGCCCGTGCCGTTGCGGTTGGTGAAATCCCCACCTTGGCACATGAAACCCGGGATCACGCGATGAAACGGAGAACCCTTGTATCCGAATCCAGCCTCACCGGTGCACAACTGCCTGAAGTTCTCCCCGCACTTGGGCGTGACGTCGCCGCGAATCTCCATAGTGACTCGCCCCGCGGCTTCGCCGCCGATGGTGATGTCAAAATAGCACTTGAACTTATCTCGGTGCTTCACCTCGAGTCGGTCCAAGCTCATGAGCTCGATATCAAAGTTCAACGTCTTCCCGGCCAACGGGTGATTGGCGTCCAGCGCCACCTCACTGTCCGTCACCTCGATGATCTCCGCCGGCATGCCTTGTCCGACCATCAGCTTTTCGCCAACTTTGACGAAATCTTCACCCACCGCGTCCACGACGTCCTTCTTCGGCACTCTGAGGATATTTTCCGGTCGCACCTCCCCGTACGCATCCGCGGGCGCGCATTTGATCGTCTTGCTTTGACCGACAGCCAATCCGAGGACGCCCTTGTCGAACCCAGGGATCATCATCCCGCTGCCGACGGTGAATTTAATCGGTTCGTTTCGTTCTCTCGAGCTGTCGAACGTCGTGCCGTCCTCGAGCGTGCCGACGTAGTGAATCGCGACGGCATCGCCCTTCTCCACCGTCTTATCCGAAGCGCGCGCGGAGACGGTGAAACCACGACGCGGCGCGGCGATGGATTGGCGACCGAGGGTTGGTCGGCGGCTCGCGGACGCGGGGCGGGCGTACGCGCGCACGGCGTGCATCATCGCGGTTCGCATGGTTTTTAAGACGTGTGCGCGTGCGCGTGGGTCGGTCGATCGTCGTCCGCGCGAGCGAGTCGCGGAGTGCGGCGCGCACGGCGTCGACCTTCACGTCATCTTCACGTCATCGTCGTCATCGTCGTCGTGAGATAAAAATCATTTTTCGCGGCGGGCTACTTGATGTACTTGTTCAAAAACCTCTTGTGGAAATCGCTTCGAATGGTGTCGTTGATGAAACGCTTCCCAACCTTGGGCTCGTCGCGCGCTTGGTTGCGGAACACGACGTCGTCGTCCCAGCGCCGTTTCGTCCTAAAGTCGCCGCCCGCGCTCGCGCCGGCGCCGCCAGTCGCGAGGTCCAATAACGGGTTCCCCGTCGCTAATTCGTCTTTTTGTCGCTCGAAAGCCTCCGACGCCTCGGCCTCGGCTTTCAAACGCGCTTCTTCCGCGCGTTCGCTCTTGATGCGCTCGAGCTCGGCCAAGAGTGCGGCCGTGTCGTCGTCTGCGAATCGAGAGCGTGGTAGGGTTAGTCAGCCGTCGCCTCGCGTCGTCGGGTCTCGCGTCCCACGTCTCGCGTCTCGCGTCTCGCGTCTCGCATCGCATCGCGCGCCGCGCCATCGTTCGCGAGAGACGAAAACATCGCACACGCACCATCGCTCTCATCATCGCTCCCCGAATCGCTCTCGTCGTCGCTCCCGCTCGCGCTCGCGTCGTCGTCCGCGTCCTCCGCTCGCGTTCGAAACCGTCCACCATCATCGCTCGCCCCGCTCCCCAGCGCCGCGATCGTCTCCTTCACGTCCGCGCCCGCGATCGCGCCCTTTCCTTTCGCCCGTCGTTCCTTTTCCTCGAGCTCAGCGCGCAAATCCCGCGCGAGCAGCGCGTCCGCGCCCGATTGCGATTCGTGTCTCGTCTTCAGCGTCATGAATCCATTCGCGTCGAGTTTGCTGTGCTTGGCGCTCGGTCCGAACAGGCGCGCGCCGCCTTGGTGTTCCTTTCCCTTCGCCGGCGCCCACGTCGGTCGGTGCGCGGTCGTCATCGCGTCAGTGAGTGACGCGTCGAGCGTCGAATTCGTCCTCGCGTTCGCGATGCGCGCGCTGTGCGTCTCGCGCGCCGCCGCGGGCGTCGACGCGCGGCGCGAGCGGTCGAGCGATGCGTCCGGGACGCGCGCGCGCGCGATCTCGCGCGCGCCGCGGTGGCTCGACGACGACGCGACGACGAACCCGGCGTTATCTGGGAACTTCGCGCCGGTGGAGGGCGAGCTCGAGACGCCCGTCGCGTGCGTCGTCGCGCGCGGGCGGTTGCCGGACGATTTGGACGGGTTGTACCTGCGGAACGGCCCGAACGCGCGATTTCGACCGGCGCTCGGGACGAATCGGTATCACTGGTTCGACGGCGACGGCATGGTGCACGCGATTCGTTTGCGCGGCGAGGGCGAACGAGCGGAGTATACAAGGCGGTACGTGCGCACGCGCGGTTTCGAGCGAGAAGAAAAGGCGAACGCGGCGCTGTACACGGGGCTCCGGGATATAAATCCGATTTGGCGGTACTTGCTGCCGAGGTTGTTGGAAAAGATGACCTTGGACGTTCGGCAGCCGGATTCGGCGTTCTTCGTCATTCAGTCCAAGAATACGAGTAGTAACGGATTGACGCATCATGCGGGGCGATTGTTAGCGACGTACGAGAGCGGTTCGCCGTACGAGATCGCGTTAGAGCCGACGCTGCGCACGAAAGGGCTGTGCGATTTCAATCAGACGTTTGGCACGATGGATTATTGGCTGGACAATTTCACCGCGCATTCGAAGACGTGCCCGATGACGGACGAGTTAATTTACATCGGGTACAATCTCGTGGCGCTGAGCGGCGAGCAGGATGGGCAGACGACGATCACGGTTGGCGTGATCGACGGCGAGACGGGGAAACGCACGCACCGGCGGCAATTTAAAGTGCCTCGACCCTCGATGCAACACGACGTCGCCATCACGCCGACAAAGACGGTGCTGATCGATGGGCCGTTGATCTTCAACTTGCCGCGCGTCATCGAAGGCGGACTGCCGTTTAGCTTTGAAAGAGAATGCACGTTGCGTATCGGATATCTCCCACGAAGAGGTGAGGAAGGGCCGTTTTGGATTGACACTGGCGAGACGTGCTTTGCGTATCACGTCGTGAACGCGTACGAAGAAGGAAATATTCTGACGTTGGATGTGTGCAAAGCCGACGAAACGAACGCGTTGGGGATGTGCCAAGAGTCGAACGTGCCGCGTTCAACGCCGGCGAAGAATCCAGTGAACGCCGGTCGCGACGTTGCGGCGTTGTGGAGATGGCAAATCGACACCGACGCTAACGCGATAATATCGAGCAAGCGCCTATGCGAACAGACTTCCGACTTTCCGTGTATTAACCGCAAGTACACTGGCTTAAAGTACCGCTTCGCGTACTCGGTGGCGTACAAATTGGGCACCGAACCAAAGTCGCGCATGGACATTCCTCTGTTCGACGCCGTACTCAAGCACGACCTACAGTCAGGAGTGACGACTCGATACGAATTAGGTGAAGGTGTCACGTGTGGTGACATTATTTTCGTTCCTTCGAAAGATGCCGCGCGCGAAGACGACGGTTATTTGCTCGTGTTGACACACCTCGACGTCGACGGTGAAGAGCCTCGAGCAGAGTTATTAATTTTAGACGCCTCGGGCGACGAACTCACGACGCAGTGCGTCGTGCATATTCCAATGCGCGTACCGTACGGATTTCATTGCGAATATGTGCCCGGACCACTTCCAGACTGGCCGCTGTAGTATCTATCTTGTAACATGTTGTATTCGTTGTCGTTTCGCGCGTCCCGAGGCAGCTGCAGCTGCAGAACGCAACTCGCAACATTCTACGACTTCGATTTCGCGTGTAGTTCCAAAAACCCGCATAAGACACATGCTTTCACGCGCGCGTCACGCCGCGAGCGCGTTTGCGCCCGCACCGACGTCGCGATGGTTTGGTCTTCTCGCGCGTTGGAGCCGCGAGGAACTCTTTCACATTGGGGATACGAAACACGAAAACGCATCGAGATTCTCGCACGTCGATGGATTGATTTTTGCGTGTCGTTTTCTCAATATCTTGATATTCACCTCGACGGTGTTTTGTGCGTTCGGCGTTCGCCGATTGGTCTCTCGCGGCGAGCTCGGTTGGATTTTGCCATCTTTCGCCGCGCTCGGCGTCGTCGACACAGTTTCGCGATTAACGCGTTTGCGCGTGACGGAGAAATACGAGCGAGCAGTTTATGATACTTTATTGCTGGCATCAAACCGTTCACTGTGCGCGGAACGAATTGCGCATGAATGGCGACTGTTTGCGCAAAGCGAGGCTGCTTTGGCAGTTTCTGGATCGAGACAGAACTACGTGGATGCGGTCGCTTACGCGGTGTTGATTACCGCTTGCTTCGCACATTCCGCGTATGTACGATACATCGACGAAGCAGATGCATTTTCAGCGCTGATTTTGACTCGAGCATGCGTTCGAGCGCTCGTGAGCGCTCGGCGAGCGAAAATTGACTCGGCACGACGCGTCGAATTTGTAGCTCTCGTGACCGACAACGAACGGAGCTCTCACAGAGGGCCCTCTGTGTCAACATCGGCGCTCGTTGAAAACGGCGGAGAGCTCGTCGCCATCGTCGGCGATGGACGATACGACTTATTTAATCGACTTATTCGAGGCGTCGAACATGCGGACGAAGTTGACGTACTGCTTTCGCCGAGCAAGGAATGGCGCGTGCCCGAACCCGTCGATAGGCGTGTCAACGCGCTGGTGTTGGGATCTGCTTCATCACGCGTAGATGCTCTGAAACGATCGCGCCTGATAGAGTCGTTAGAAGCGGCGTTATGCTCATCAGATCGCTACCTGGAATGTGCGCTTCGCAAGCGACCAAAGGAAACCGCGGACGACGTCATCGCGTGTAGCACGAGCGATGGTGGTGCGTGTGAAATCGGTTTGGAGCGTGCAAGGTGCGCGCACGCTCGTATCATGCTGGCACAAGACCCATTCTATGAAATATACGATGAACGCGCGCGATTGCGAGCAATGAATCGCCTAACAAACCGGCGTCGGTCCTGCGTGTTCACCACGACTGATATCGCCGTACTTCCTTTGTGCCATCGTATCGTCATCACCGAAGGCAACAGCGTCGTGTTCATCGGTAAATGGAGCTCTATGCTGGAGGGTTGCGACGCGCACACAATTCATCGAGCGCTGTCGTCGTCGTCGTCGCGGCGACAGACTGCGCCGATTGACAAGTCAAGGGTTATTCATCCGTCGCCGCGAGAATTTCTCGCTGCCCCAACGAAGAACGTTGCCGCGTCCATGAAAGGTTGGAACTTTCAATCAGTTTCGTTGATCGTCAGTATCTTTGCATGCGTCGGTATCACTCCAGCTATATCACTGCACGCTTTTGAAAGATGGCTCGACGGCAAGCGACGAATGTGGAATCCTTCCAACGCGCTCTTATACGCTGCCATCGGAACGTTTGTGGCATCCATTGCGATGCAACGCATTGTCGCGCATTCGCTGCAGTATTCGAGGACCGCACACGCGTTCGCGCGAGTAATCTACGTCGCACTTGCCGCGGGCTTCACGATGACGAGCGCGGCGGACGCGGCGGTGGCTTTCGCCTTTACCGTCTTCATCGCATGGAGCGTTGATTTCAATCGCCTCGCCTCGCGTCTCAATCGCCAATGCGAAAACGATCACGTGCGACTGGCACATTTCGTCGCGCGCGTATCACAAGGTGCGCGGCAAATACGCGTGTCAAGGTGTCAATATCTATACTGGGATACTTTCAAAAACTTACTCGCGGCGCTTTGCGCGGACAATCGCCGCCGCCGAAAAATTCGCGGTGTACAGCACGCGTGGAGTTCCCTGTGCACCGTCGTCGGCATCGCGGTCGGATTATCAGCGCTCGACCAAAGCGAAACATCAAGACGAGGCGCTCTTGCATTCATTGGTCTTCAGGCTGTGGAGGTCTTCATAGACCTCACAAATCGCGACTCGCTTTTTGACGCGCGCCGAACGCACACCGTCGAAACGCAAACGGGCGACTCAAGACCGTGGCTCAGACGAACGCGCTCGTCGTCGTGAACTGTATACACTATCATTTTGCTAAATGTTGTAACGTTTATCATTACACAATCAATTCGTATCATATCATGATGCTAATTTGCCGTTCTGTTCACGCGTCGTCGGACTTGTCGCTGAGACCGACGAAGGTGAACGGGACGAAGGCATAGCCGGCTCCTTTGAAGAACTTGTTGTTGAACTCGACCCAGTGCAAGCGCAACGCGTGTAAAAACGCGGACAGAGATTCCATGAGCATGAGCACCCCAATCGTGGCGAACGCCCACACGGCGAAACCCATCACGATGGCGACGACGTTTCCGCTCGCCACGGCGCCCATGAAGACGCGATCCCAAAACACGGCTGAGAGTTGCGCATGCGCTAGTGACAGCGCCCAAAGACGAAGATAAGACGCGGTATTTGACACAGCGCCGAGAACGAATTCAATGGTATGGATCCCTTGATGCACCATGATTTCGCCGAAATCAAATTCTTCTTCCTCTTCAGCCGACGGTGAGCTGTTCTCCGCATCTGACGCTTGCAAAAACGCCTCGTCGTCGTCATCTTCTGCATCAAGCCGCGCGTATCGCACGCCGCCTCGCCGAACCCCGCCTCGAGACGCTTCGTGTCGCTTCTTCAAAATGTACGGTTTCGGAAACAGCATCACCGGCACCGCCACAAAGGCGAGAAACAACAAAAAATTTTGAAAGCCCGCTTGCCCTGGGAACAAGACGTTTTCGGGGCAACCGGGACCGCCGTTTTCGCCTTCGCCGGCGCAATCGACGTTGCCCGGGGAAAGGAACATGTATATCATAACGTGATACAAATCGGCAGTCGAACCAGGCGTGCACCACTTGATGACGATCAGCAACGACAGGTATCCGAAGAGCGCGCCGAGGAAGATGACTTGCGGGAAAAACTCGCAATACATCGAGAGCTTGTCGTTTGTGTACACCTGATTTAGGAATGACATGAAGATTCCGAGCATCATCTGCGTCACACCCATCAAAATAGACATTTTCATCTTCAGCGAGTTCAAAAACGGCAATTCCGAACGCGAACCGTGCCAGATGGGGTCGACGCCAAAGGCGTACGCGCCGTCGCCGTTATTCACCAGGCCGGTCTTATACGCCGAATCGCACGTCGTAGACGCCGTCGGGTCATTTGGATCGCACACATACTTACTCGCACCGAACCAATTCATTGGTACAGAGAAACATTCGTTGTAGAGTAAACCAGTGTAAATACTAAAAATGGACATGAGTAGGATGGCGTATCGACCGTCGAACGCCATCTGGATGATTTCGTTCAGTCCCGACGCCGCGAGCTTCTTTTCGTTCATCACCAAATATAGCGCGGCGAAGAGCATGAGAAATCCATGGCCAAAATCACCGAACATGACGGCGAATAGGAATGGGAAAGTCACGATGGTGAACACCGTGGGATTCACCTCGCGATAGCTCGCGACGCCGTACGCGTCGACGATGCCTTGGAAGACTGAGGTGACTTTGTTCGTCTGAAAGTGCGTCGGCGGGGATTCCTTGGTTTCTATTTGCTGAAAAATCGTCCCAACGGAAGCGAGCGAGGAATGATTCGCATCCGTCAAGGCGGTCTGCACGGAGGACAGCGCGTAGTCAGGAATCCAAGCTTGAGCCACGAGCACCTTTCGTGTGACGTCGACCGAGCACATGCTCATCGTGTGATAAATAGCCTTCTCGCGCAGAACTATTTGAATCCAATCTTCCAGACTGTCGCCCACTTTACGCAAAACATCGTCGCGATGCTGCGTGGAAGCGTCGAGCGTTGACTGCAACTCGACGAGACGCGCCGTGCACTCGGCGTACATTTGTCGCTGACGTGTGTAATCCTCAGGGAACGGATACCGATTCACGTTGAACGCCTCACAGATTTTGATGATTTTCTCTCTCGCTCGCTCACCCGCGAAAAACACCACGCACACGGTCTTTTCGCACTTTTCGCCCGTCGTGGGGTCGACGACGGTGCCCAGGATTTGCGACTGCTTCAAAAACATGTTCCCTCGCGTCGCGCGAAACAAAATCCGCTCGAACGAGATCACCTTATTCGTGAGGATAACTCCAGTGATGAATCCGAGTCGCACCGCCGACGCGCCCGCGGCGCTGTTGGACGACGCGGACGCGCCGTCGCCGCCTCGCCCGCTCGAGCCCGCGGCGTCCAATTCCGCCATCTCTAAATACGACCCCGACCTCGATCCCATCTCACCGCGCCGCTCCGTCGCCGCGCCCATGCCGACACTCGCGACAGGCAGCAAGCTTTCGCCCCCCCCCTCGACGTCGTCGTACGACCGCGTCCCGCGAAAATCCACGTCGCCGCCGCCGCGCCCTCCTCCGTCCGCTCGACTCTCCTCAAATATCCCCCCCGCCTTCTCCAGCACCAACTGCAGCTCCATCAACTCGCTGTGCGTCCTCATCAGCCTCTCGTAATTCTTCAGCGCTTGCGCGAGATCGCGTTCGAGCTCCTCCGTGACGTGGTCCAGTTCGTCCGTCGTCGTCGTCGTCGCCCCGCTCCCGCGTCCCGTCGCGTTTCTCCGTCTCGATCGCGCCACCGCGATCGTCGCTCGTCGCGCTTCGTCTCGAAAGTACCGCAACCGTCGCAGCAGTTCGTCCGCGCGTCGTATCTGCGTCGAGTACGCGCGCTTAAACGCCGGCGTGTCCGAGTTCAGATCTTGAAACTGCATCACCCCGAGCTCGCCCACGCGTTCGATCGTGTCCCGCGCGGCTTCCTCGGGCACGATGACGCGCGCGAGCGACATTCGCTCGCTCCGAAACAGCTCCATCGCGCGCGCGCGCGACGGGCGAGCGAATCGCGCGACGCGAATTGAGGTCAACGGCTGAAAGTCCCTCCGAGCGTCGATCCCGCGTCACTTTCGCGCGCGCGCGCGGCCGATCCGAGCGCGATGGCGCCCGAAGGCGCGAGACAACACGCGAATTGGTCGCCATACGTGCGTGCGCGACGCGAGCGACGCGAGCGCGCGCGCGCGCGAGGCGTGAGACGCGACGACGCGCGCGGACGCAATCGCGGATGATGACGCGTCGATGCGGTTTACGTCGCGACGGGACGCGCGCGCGCGAGGCGATGAATGAACGAAGACGCGATGACGTCGATGCGATCGTCCGATCGCATCGACGGCGACGAAGGAAGGATCGCGATGACTGACGACGCGCTCGACGACGCGCTCGATAGGACAACAACGGCGGGACGGTGCTCGCGGTGGCGGGCGAAAATTATGTGATATGCGCGAGCGACACGCGGATGAGCACGGGATACAGCATCTTGACGAGAAATTACGAAAAGGTGGATCAGATGAGCCCGAAGACGCTCATGGCGAGCGCGGGGTTCATGGCGGACGCGCAGACGCTGAAGAAGACGCTCAAGGCGCGATGCAAGCAGTACGAGTTTCAAAATAAGAAGCCTATCGGATGCGTGTCGTTCGCTCAAATGCTGAGTAATACGCTGTACTACCGAAGGTTTTTTCCGTATTACGCGTTTAACATCGTCGCGGGGTTGGACGCGGAAGGGAAAGGGGCGGTGTTTACGTACGACGCCGTGGGCTCGTACGAACGGACGAATTATTCCTGTCAAGGTTCGGGACAGGCGTTGATCATGCCGGTGTTGGATAATCAGCTCAAGACGGTTTCGCCTTTGGTGCTGCCCGCGGTGTCGAGCGCGACGCCGTTGAGCGAGGCGGCGGCGATCGAGCTGATCAAGGATTGCTTCGCGACGGCGGCGGAGCGCGACATTTACACGGGCGACCGCGTGGAGCTGTGGATCATGAACGCCGACGGCGTGCGCAAGGAAGAGATGCCGCTGAGATTGGATTAGTCGTACACACACAGTCACACATTTGTAGTCACATCGAAAGTTTCTTAGACGAAATTTCAAGAGACGCGGTCCAGGGCTTACTTAGCTCTGGACGGAACAACACCCAGCGATCCAGCGTGGACACTTCGCGTCGCGCCTCTGCGCACGCCGACGTTACCGCGCGCGTCGACGCGAAGGATGCCATCGAAACAGCGTCGCGATGCTTCTCTCCCGCGCACCGGCGTGATCGTCGCCGGCGAGACGGGAAAGGCGAGAACGATGACGACGACGCGTAACACCCTATCGAATGTGCGTCCACGGCCGAGAACGATGACGACGACGCGGAACACCCGACCGCACACTCGACGAAATGTGCGCGCGGTGGTGACGATCGGGCGCGCGCTCGCCGTCGCGCTCGCGTGCGTGACGGTGTCGATCGCCGCGGTGGGGACGCTCGGGGCGTACACGCACGTGGATGACCCCAGAGTGCCGCACCCGGGATGCATGAGGTACAGCCATCGCGGCGTGACGGACAACTTCGATAGATGTCCCGGGATCATGATGCGCGAAAACCCGCGATACGCGAACTACGACACGCAAATAATGCAACCTTTTAACTTGCCCAAGTTTCAGAGTGCGCTCACGGCGTATGTGAGCGAGCATTACGCTGGAGACGCCGATTATGACGCGTGCGTCATCACGGGCGCGGATGACGACGGCAATCGGAACGAGGTGTGGAAAACGTACAGCCCAGATTACTTCGGTCGTCTTCGACTCACTTACACGTGTCCTTGGATGACTGAATCAGTGCTGAGACCGGCTTCCGGATACGGTGATCCGAGCGATACGACTACGTTCGTGATGGACATGCGTTACGCGGCGTTTTTGATGATAAACGCGCGCGTGCAACGGGATTTGCAAGCTTGGCTGACGAGACATGCGATCAGCGATGCCGATATCGCCAGTGATACTAAAGACTATCTATTCGAGTTTTTCCGTCTTTACTATCGCGCGGGGGATGTGTCGAAATTAGGCAAGTTTTACCGCAAAGGTTTGTCGATCAGCGCTTCGACGAAGAAATGGATGGATCGATTTGAACAACTTTCCGATGACAAGCACCTCGAGCTCCAAATCGACGAACAAGCCGCCTTGGACGATTTCTTGCTTTCAAACGCCGCGACTGGGTATGCGCCATCGGGTTGGCCGATCCGTGACGTGGTCAACGATCTGGAGGGATACAACGCAGCGCTCGAGTCGGCCTACGACGCCCATTACTGGAATACGGAGAGTTCTCGTGTTTCGACGTGGGCGTCTACGCACTCGTACAGCGTGACCACTCCAGAAGCAAGATTGCAATCCAACGACGACGTGACCAGTACGAACGCTGCAGTGAAAGAACGCTACATTACGACGAAGGTGGACGAATGGCAGTCTTCGCAGTGCACAATAAACACGTACCTCTGTGATCTTTCACTAGATTCAGAAGCTGCGGCTGCAGATGTTTGGTCGTTCAACCAAAATGTCAATATATCTGCCGATGAAGTGTACCAACAACACGTTGTAGACACAATCGAGGCCTGGAAAACGACGAATAGTTATTCATTCTTGACTGATTTGGATGCGCAGCTCGCGCAAGACGACTTGGCGACTTTTAACTTGGAAGCAGAAGAGAGGTATCTCGAATATCACAACGCAGTGCTGGCACCTAATGCCGCCGCCGCCCTGGCTGCCGCACCGACGCCGACGCCGACGCCGACGCCAACACCGAGTCCGCCTCCGAGCCCGCCTCCGAGCCCGCCTCCGAGCCCGCCTCCGAGCCCGCCTCCGAGCCCGCCACCACCGCCCCACTTTGCGCCATTCGTGCCGCTCGCGAGTGTTCCGGAATACGACGAGCACGAATCGTTCGAAATGGAACCTTTCGTCGTGTTTGTCGCTAACCCATACGTCGTTCCGGTGTATGGGCACCGTAACAATCACACACACATTCCCATTCTCCCAGTTCCATTGGCGAGTATTGTTGATGATGTGGCTGACGACATTACGATGCCGGCGTATCTGTCGAAGTATCATCGCAATAGTCTCAGCACCTATGGAGCTCAATGGCATTTCAGATACGGCAGAAACTGCAAGGCTACGTGCGCCGGGTCTCGAACGCAACTCGACGTTCAAGGTCCTGTCGGCGCGCTCTGGAACTGCGATTCCGATGACTTGGTTTGCCCTCAAGACAACGATACGAGCGAGTTGGAAGGCATTCTTGAGGCGCTCTCAGCTTCAGATCACAAACATCCGAGTTGTCCGGCTGCTGATCCATGCATGGTCGTTCCTCCGCCGTGCTACTACGTCAGTACGGAGTGCATTCCACAAAGCGTAATAGAGTACACACTGAACAACACGTCTACGCGAGAAGCCGAGGAAGGCGTAGACGAGCGTTATCTTCACGTCCCGCTGGCAGTCGATGATTTGACGCAAGTCAAGCTCGTATCACAGAGACCACCTCTTGGTAACCGCATGAGGTGGCCGTACAGCAGAGGTATCGCCATGACTCCGATAACCGGGCGCGATGGAAATGATTACTATCATACATGCACTTACGGCGCCACACTAAGTGGTTGGTCTGGTTCCGTCGCTTACGGGTTCGCGCTGGCGGACGCCGAAGGCAATCACGTCTACGATTCGGGACACATTTTCGGTCACGAAATGTGGCAACGCTACTACGGAGAGACTGCGTCTCCGGCGTTCACGTCCGACTGTACGGACGTGCAGGCGGGACAGTGGAGAAATCGAGTGCAGTACCACACCCCGAATCTCGCGTCGCAAAATTTCGTCTTCGGAACGTGTGCAGGACAGTGCTCTGCGATTCTTGGTTCGGTGCCAGAAGACCAGATCGTTGCTCCTATTGGTTTAAGTAAAGGGCATCTGCGAGATAGGCTGATTGAAGCGAATGATGCAGGACTCGGCGCCGCAGAGAAAAACGTAATCACCGCTCACGAGCTCGTGCGAAGAGCAGCGGCGGCTACCGTCGCGCTCGGCGTGAAAGAGCTCGGCGTGAAAGATGTCGGAGTCAAAGATGAGCACCACGAAAAAGCGCGTGGTGACGCCGTCGACGACGTACAAGGTAAACACGCTTCCCTCGGCGATGTGCGCGATTTTGAGCGTCCATTTGGTTCGTTCGTCGCGTTCGCGGCTCCATTCGCTTTCGTGTGCGTCATCGTCTTAGCGGTGTTTAAATCGCGCTCGATTCTCGACTTCGCTCGTGAGCGTCGCGAGCGCCGCACGCCAGAGGGGCGCGCCGAGCGTGCAAATCTTGTCGTGTGAACGAGTACGTTTTGTATGCAATCGAGCATTGTAAGTCACATCGATAACTATTGACATCGTCGCTCAGACCCGGCGCTCGAGCCAAGGCCAGACCCGCGGCATTTCACCGGTGAAGCTCTCGGCCATGCATATCCGGGCTTCGTCGTAGCTTTCAGCACCGTGCACGTTGCGCAGCGCCTCACGACGAATACCACCGAAATAAATCGGCCCTCTGCCTCGTTCCATGCCCGCGATCTCGGCGATTTCTTCAACCTCATCATCGATTGCGCCTTCGAGCTCAGCCATTTCTCGTTCAAACTCCCGAGAGTGTCCGTCTAGGAGATATCTGAGTTTTGCAACGTGCTCCGCGACGCGTATCGCCGTCCAACTTTTGAGTTTCCCGGCGATAAATCGCTTGCTTATTGGGTATTCGTCGATGCGATCTTCGCACCCATGAGTCTGGAGAGCCGCCTTCACATCAGCCCTGCGCTGCTTCGCAGTTTGCTGCAAGTGTTTCGTCTTGTGCCAGAGTTCCAGATTTAACGCGCGCGTATGACGCTCGATGATTCGCCACGATTCGACAGGTAGCGCGTGGAGCTTATAGACGAGCAATCTACAGCTGATGAGCTTTCTTCGGTTCTTCTCGATCTTGGTCAGTCGAACCATTGCGTCGAAGAGGCGCGTTGTGAAGGAGCGCGCGCGCGGCGTCGCGACGTCGCGACGTCGTCACTCGTCTGGCGGCGTCGCGACGTCGTCACTCGTCTGGAAGTCATACAGTCATATTACACAATCATGTCATACAGTATCGTCGAATAATGGTCGCGTTAGCACGCATCAATGCGACCGCTCACGCGCTCGCGGGGCGCAAGAACGTCTCTCTGAACTCGCGCAGCAGCGGATGACGCGGCAGCAACGCGGCGACTTCTCGATCGACGTCTCGCACGCTCAGAAAATTATATTTGTGCATGTTCATGATGTTCACGAACTTGTCGTGCTCGCGTGCTCCGTGACATTTCAGTTTCTTCAAGAATAACACCGCTTTTTCTCCTTTCGTGAGTGGAGCGGGCGGCGGCGCCGTAGGCCACGGCCACCCCTCCCGAGGAAAATCTCGCCAGTGTCTCGCGACGCTCGCCGCCGCCGCCGCGAAGGTCTCCGCTCCAGTCACATCCCGCGTCGCCTCCGAACGAATTCGTTCATACACTATTGAGTCATCTCTGACGCTTTCGACACGTCCGCGCGCCATCACCAACTCGTGAAGGCGTTTGTTGATCTTCGCCGCCATCGCGCCGATCTCGCGTTTGAACGCACCGGAGTGCTCGAGCAAGTACTTTTGCCGCGCCATTTCATGCGCAACTCCGCGTGCCGTCCACGATACGTGCGCGGACCCTCTTATGAACGATTGACAGAGCGCGTGCGCGTGTCGTTCGGCGCACCCGACGCGTTCGAGCGCGCGGCCGAGGTCTCGCTTTCGCCCTCTCGACGTCTGCGCGAGATGTTTACAGTCCTCGTAGAGTTGTTGATTGGCCGTGCGAGTTCGAATCTCTATGCATTGCCGCACCTCGCGCGGTAGACACCACTCGCGGTAGACACGAAATCGCGCGAGTAGGAGCGCATCGCGTTCTTTTTGAGCTTTGGTGAGACGCATGCGGCGAGAAGTGCGGACGCGCCGCGACGACGGAGTCGAGACGGATGCGAATAGTAGTGTTGCTTAGCGGATGTTACAACGAACATGCGACGACGCGCGAGTGCGGTAACGACGGGAAGTGATATTGAATCAACTCTCGTCCTCCATCACACCGAGCGCGCGGCGATCGCGCGAATTGAACAAAAAATGACGTCGCGACGAATCGCGCCGCTTCGATCGACGTCGATCGAGCGCTTAAAAGATCGACGCGGTGGCGACGAAGAAGAGCATGGCGAGCATAGCCATGCGACCGTTCACCAGTTCCGCCTTGTAAGTGAACACTTCGTCCAACTTAGCGCCGGAGTACGCGTTCATGGCGGCACCGTTGACGTTGTCCGGGATGTAGCCCGTCGGGTTCACCTTTTGCACGACGCTCGCCGCGCTGATGGTGGCGATGACGAAGACGACGGCGAGGGGAACCTTGGCCATCATCGTGAGCAAGTCACCGTTGAAGGTGTTCATGACGGCGAGAACGAAACCAACCATCTGCGTTGGCGTAAACATATTCGTCAGTCAGTCTTCGCGTCAGCCGCGTCGCGCGCGTTCGCGCGCGCGCGACGAGATATTTCCAGCGCTGGCGTCTCGAGCGCGCGTCTCGCGTCCCGTCTCGCGCCCCGTCTCGCGCTCGCCACCGCGCGCGCGCGTCCGCGTCCCCCCATCGCGATTCTCGACGCATAATCCCCATCGAACGACGCGACTCGCGCGACTCGCCAACGCACCGCGCATCGACCGTTGATCGTCTCCGCCAAGCTCGTGAACCCGCTCTCGCGGTACAGCGTCTCCCCAAACTTTTCGCTCAGCACCAACTGCCCGAGCTCCGCGCCCTTCGTCTGCGACCCGAGGATCGCGAACACATCGTCCAACTCCTTCACGCCGAGCGATTTCACGAAATCCGGCGTCGCCCCACCGTCCGCCTTGTCCATCATGTCCTCCAGTCCGCCGAGCCCGATCTCGCCGCCGGCCATCTCTTGATTCATCTGTTCGCCCTCTTTTTCCGCCCGCGTCGAGCGCGTCGCGCGTCGTCGTTCGACGCGTCGCGCGCGCGCGACGATCGCGCGTCCGTCGGCGATTCGGTTCACGGCGCGCATGGTCGTCGGCGTCGCGGTGTGTCGCGACGCGCGCAATCATGCACTCGCATTCGTCGACGTCGACGTCACGCGGTCGGTCGATCGATCGGTCGAGTGCGCGTCTACGTACGGGATTTTAATGTTATGGGTTCGCGTAACGACCCGCGCGGGATCGCATCGAATCGACGACGACGACGACGGCGACGGCGCGCGGCATCGAGCGACGCGACGTCGCGTCGCGTCGAAACGCGCGGAAAAACCGTCGAGCGGACGCGACGCGCGCGGCGCGGCGCGAAAGCGAGGCGGTGGACGGTGAATCGTGGTAAAGCGCGAATCGAGGGATGATGACGACGGCGACGACGGCGACGACGGCGACGCGGGCGGCGGTGCGAACGACGACGGCGCGGGCGAGGCGACAGACGCGGGCGATGGGGCGAAGGGTGGCGGCGCGCGCGGTCGGGATGGGGGAGACGCGGACGACGGGACGGCGAACGGCGCGCGCGGGGACGACGACGACGACGACGACGACGACGCGCGCGGTCGCGGCGAGGGAGAGAAGCGCGACGCGCGCGCGAGGGACGACGACGGTCGTCGCGCGAGGGTACGCCGGGGGTGGATTTAACATCGTTCCCGTGCCCGATCGCGTCGTGGCGTTGGTGCCGTACTTGTTGCCGTTGTTGAGCGCGTTGCGGTACGGGCGCTTCTTCTTCGGCCAGTTTCCAGCCGCGGTGGTGCTGTTGAAGCCGTTGATGCCGATTTTGCGCGGGGTGGCGATGTTGCCGATGGGGAATCTCATAATGTTTTTCGCCATATATCTTGGGATCGCGAAGAATCAAAACTTGTCGCGCTTTTGCCGCTTCAACGGTATGCAAGCGATTTTGCTCGACATCGCGTTGATTTTCCCGTCTCTCCTCGAGGCGTTGTTCGGACCGGGTATTTTGGGCATCGGTTTACCGGGAATCGTGACCATGATCATGCACAACGCCATCTTTGTCGTCACTCTCGCCGCCTTCGCGTTCGCCGCGGTGGGTTGCATGAGCGGTCAATACATCCGATTCCCGATCCTCGCGGAAGCCGCCGAGGCGCAGATGGGGTACTAATAAACCGTTTTGATGGGAATCGACAGTTGGCCGGGGAGAGAGGCGCGGGCGGAGGCGGACGCAGCGCACTATTACGCGATGCCAATCGAAGCTTTTTAATAAAATGAAACAACAACTTTTTCTTTCTAGTATCCGTCGGATTCGTCGCTGGGCGAGCGCGGCGGCACCGCAAAGCCTCGATCTGACGTTAAGGACGACAGGCGCGCCGCCTTGTATCGCGTCGCGCTTTCATCCGCGTCCGGTGATGATCGCTTTTGACGCGGCGCAGAGGTGTCGGCGACGTCTTCATCTTCAGAATCTGGTACTTCATCATCGTCGTCCCCTTCCGTATCAGCGACTGGCTCATCTTCTTCAGATTCTTCCTCGGCTTCAGATTCTTCCTGTTCGGATTCTTCCTCGGTGTCTTCGTCTTCGGATTCGCTCTCAAGTTTCTTCTTCTTCTTGGGCGCTTTCGCGGCAGGTTTCACAGCTGCGCGCATGGGCGGCATGCGACCTTCCGATGGCTTCGCAGCGATCAGAGTACTCGGTCGTTGATACGCCGGCATCGCCGTCGCCTGCGGCGCAACTCGCGGCGCGAGCGGACGTCGCGCCGGCGGCACGAATCTGGTCGGCGGGCGCGTCGAGTGCGACGGCATCGTCGGCGTCGGCTTCTTCTCAGACGCTTCCTCCGACTTCTTTTCGGGTGCTGGAGCTTTCTTCGATTCATCAATAGCCGCGCCCTCAACTTTGAGCGAAAACACGAAGGATACGTCCTCGCCCGCCGACTTTTTCATCATATCGTCGGGAACTTTGTCCATGCGGTGATGGTGCGCCCACTCGTCGAGCTTTTGTTCGTCTGCGTCGTCGATTTGTTCCTCCCATTCCTTGTATTCCGCGTCCGGGTCGCACCCGAGGTCGTCACCGTTCCGCGCGGGGCATCGCTTGCAACCGCACGTGTCGTGCGTATCCGAGTACGTCGTGCAGTCCAACGAAAACAACTTTCGCAACTCGTCCTTGGACATGACGGATTGTTCGAGTTCCCCCGAACCGTTGACGACGTTTTGCAAGCTTTCCTTGGACAGTTGACGCTGGAAAACTTTCTCCTCGATCGTGCCCGCGGCCAAAAAGCGATACAAGTAGCACTTCTTCTTTTGACCGTCGCGCCAGCACCGCGCGGCGGCTTGCTTGTCGTTGGCGGGATTCCAGTCGGGATCGAATAACACGAGACGATTACCTCCGATGAGGTTGATACCGCATCCGCCAGCCTTGGAAGACAAGAGAAACACAAAAGAATTACTCGTGGGATCATTGAACTGTTTGACGAGCTTTTGACGCTTTCCGATAGACGTCGAGCCGTCGAGGCGCACGAACGGGTAGTTTCGCTCGCGGCACATGTTGCCCACCAAGTCGAGAGTTTGCGTGTAATTGGAAATGATGACGATACGGTCCTTAGTCTCGGCGCGCAAATTAGCGAGAAGACGCGCGAGTACAGCAAACTTTCCACTGTGCTCTTCCCAGCCGTGCATCATGCCACCGCCACCGCGACCACTCCGCCCCCCGCCGCCGTCGTACATTCCGGGAGTAAAAAATTCCGCGCACGTGCTGAATCCGCTCGCCGCTTGACCAGTGTTCTTTGCGCCATTAATCATGTCGTAAATCAATTTCGGGTGATTGCACAACTTCTTTAACGCCGTGATTGCGGGTAACACGGCCGTCGCCTTTCCAGTCAACGCCTGATTCGCCGCCTTTGACGTGAGAAAGTGCTCGTACAGCGCCTGCTGAAGCGGCGAAAGCTTACAGCACACGACTTCCACGACTTTCGGCGGAAGGTGCTTACTCAAAATCGTGTTCGTGCGACGCAAGATAAACTTGTTGACGAGATCAGAGAGCTCGCTATTCGCCTCTTGCGCGCGTTCGAGTTCCTTTTCCGTCGCGTCTGGTTCGCGTCCAGCCAAGATGGGTCGCTCAAACTTCTTCGCGAACTCGGGAGGGGTGCCGAGCAAGCCGGGATTGCAAAAGCCAACCATCGAGTAAAACTCATCCAAGTGATTTTGCATGGGTGTCCCGCTCAGCATCACTCTTCGCAAGCACGGTACCGAACACAACGCCTTGTTCGTCAGCGTCTCGCCGTTTTTCAGGCGATGCGCTTCGTCGCACATGATCAAATCCACCGCGCCGTCAAAGTTGAAACGGTCCGAGTGGATCCTAAACGTTTCGTAGCTCACAATCATGACTTGCGCGAGATGTCGCGGGGCGAGAAATTGCTTCACCGAGCTCACGACTTCAGCGCGAGTGGAGTCGCAAATGGGCAACGTTTTCACGCGCCCATTCAACCACTTGTTGCACTCGTCGTCCCAGTTGGACACCAGCGACGTCGGACAGACGATTAACGCGCGCTTCACCGCGGGCGTACCATCGATACCTTGCTTCAAGAGCGTCCAGAGCAGCGTGATCCCTTGTAATGTCTTACCTAAACCCATGTCATCCGCGAGAATGCACCCTTGGCCTTCGAAATCGCGCAAACCCATGACGCACTCAAACATAAACTTGACCCCCTCGCGTTGGTGCGGTCGCAACCATCTCGTGAGCATGCGATCGACCACGATCGGTTTCGCGCTCGCCCCACCGGCCGTCGCGCTCGTCTCTCCACCATCACCCTCGCGATCCGGCTCCCAAAGCACTAAATCCTCGATCCCTTCCGGCAATACGATCGCCTCCTCCGTCGCCGCGCACTGCGTCGGCTTCGGCAACGCCCTCGCGACGTCGCTCGCCTTCGACCCCCACGGCACGAACACCCGTCGACTCGCCAACCGTCGCTCCAATTCCGCTGTTCGCACGAATCGCGATCGTTCGACGCGCGCGTTTCATCGTCAGTCTTCGCGCGCCGCCTTCTTCCCTCGGGTGCCCGGTTTCCCTCGCCGACGCGAAGATTCAAACGCGTCTCGCGCGCCTCCATCCCATTCGCATCGCCGTCGCATCGCATCGCTCGTCCCGCACCGCTCCGATTCGGCGCGTTCGGAAACGGCGATTTAAACGCCCGTTTCAGCGTCACCGCCGGGTCCTCCACCGTCAGTCCCCGCACGTACGGTCGCGCGCACGTCTCCAACGTCCCGTTCACGAGCGACGCGATGTTCGCCGCTTTCACGTCCCGTTGCGTCACGACGACGTCGTCGTCGTCGTCGTCGCCATCGCGCGCCTCGTATGATTCGTCTCCTTCGTCTTCTTCTTCGTCGTCGTCGTCGTCGTCGTCGTCGTC
>Ga0228638_1000021_pt1 | contig 55824 bp, 43 predicted proteins | sample 48DmetaG_FD_182704 | JGI IMG/M metagenome (GOLD analysis project Ga0228638, IMG submission 182704) | Seawater microbial communities from Monterey Bay, California, United States - 48D | ecosystem: Environmental > Aquatic > Marine > Coastal | place: USA: California | collected 2016-10-31 | reverse complement strand
TCGTTTTTTTTCCTTTTTGTTTTATTTCTTTTCTGTTTTTTATTTTTTGATTTTTTCTTTTTTCTTTTCTTCTTCTTTTTCGTTTTACCACCACTCCCTAGTGTAGATTTTACAAAATGTTCTAAATTTTCCACTTCTCTCGGACCACTATAATCTTTGCGTTTTCTTCCCCCTACAAGATAACGTATAGTAGGATATCCCTTTATATCACTATCACAATTTACCTTACTCATCATAGCCTCGGGAACACTTGCTACTAAACCAGAACCCGGTGCTGATTTTAGATGATTTGTCATTATATCCCATTTTGGATTCAGGTCTTTGCAATGACCACACCAGTCGGCCCAATATTTAACTACAGCACCTCCTTTCATTACGGATTGATTAAATTCACTTAAATTTCTTTCATTTACTTCCATAAATTTCATTTTATATATAAATTGGAGAGAAATTTATTTATTCAAATATATATATAATGAATTCAAAATTAATTATAATTACAATCGCATTTTTTATAGGTTTATTATTTTGTTCAAATTATAAATCAAGTGATTTAGTCGAAGGCTTTGGTATTTCATCCTCCAATGACTGTCCAAATTTATTAATTAAAAAAGGAAAAAAATTACATTTGGTAAATTCTAAAAAGGCAATGATACCAGGTGTTAATCCAATTGAATTTAATAATTTAGAAGAATACGCAGAATATGTTAAATGGTCCCAAAAAGTAGGCTTAAAATGTCCTATATTATTTTATGAACAAAGTTATAATACCCAAGGTGATTTAGGATATCGCATGTCTAATGATCCACTTAACCCCAAACCTGGACTTAAAAGTGATCCTTATATGAGAAAAGCACCTACACAACTTTTAAGAGATTCAAATAGAGATGACCCACCATTTAATCAAAATAATTATTCAGGGTTTGACGGGGAAAATCAAAATATTGGTGTAAAAACACCACTAGATAATGTTACTTTAAAAAGAAACGAAGGAAGTCTCAGTCCAATGGACTCTGATTGGTGTGGTGGAAATTGTGTTAAAAAAGCTATTAAAAACGGTGAGTTTGAAGGACGCACTAGAAAAGTATTATAAATTATTTAAATAATATCCTTTTAATGTAAATTATGAAAGATATTATTGCTTCTACTTGTGTTGGGCTAGGACAAATCGCTATTGGTCATCCTTTTGACACCGCACTAGTATTAATTCAAAATAAAAAAAAGTGGAATGGATTAAAACTTAGACAATATTATAAGGGTTGGAAATTTCCATTATCAAATTCAGTAGTAAATAATGTTACTGTCTTTCCTATTAATGAAAGATTACAAAAATACACCCATTCTTATTTTGCTAGTGGATTTTTATCAGGATTATTTGCCTTTCCAACTGTTTATGGATTTAATCATTATAAAATTCATAAACAAACAAATCAAAAAACATCTATAAAAAAATTATTAAAAGGGCGTGGATTATTTTCCACTTTATTAAGAGAAACCACTGCTATGAGTATATATTTTGGAAGTTATCATTGGGCCAGAGATAAAGGATATAATACATTTTTATCTGGGGGGTTTTCAGGATTAGCTAATTGGACCTTTTCATATCCGTTGGATGTTATTATGTCTAGACAAATAGCACAAAATATAAGTATATCGCAAGCTTTAAGACAAGGTTCGTTGTATAAAGGATATTCTATTTGTGCTTCGAGGGCAATATTAGTTAATTCAATTAACTTTTCAATATATGAATTTGTAATGAAAAATTTATGAATCAACATAATATTTAAAATAAGCAATAATTCCTGCAACAGTAACTCCAGGATTTGACGACGAGACCACGTTATTCACCACTACTTTTACGTTGTCGGAAAACATACTTTTACTTACCCATCTTAATTTAAAATTTATATCATCAAGTTTATTAAATTTTATCAATGTTGTTCTAGGATTAATAGTAAAATTATATGGTCCATTAGAAACATTTGTTACTGTCCCCAACGTCCCTCCTGGTCCTGGTCCAACTAATAAATTTCCTATTTTTGTCGTTGTAGTTGTATTTGGGGAACTACTACTGGTAACAACACAAATTAATTCAAATGTACTTGAGGCGGTATTCGGCATACCAAAACCGTATGATCTTTTAATTTCTACAAAATTAGTATTCGATGGTGACCCATAAGCAGTTCTAAAAGTTACTCCAGTTAAAAATCCATCATGCAGAGGTTTAAATTCATCATATAATAAAGGTGCAATGGATGTATTCGATGATAGACCATGGCTCCAAGGACTGAAAGTTCCCCGGCTAATATAAGACGGTGACCACGTCGTCCCATTATAATCAGTTGCCCAATCCCATAATTGTATAGTTGATGTGTTTGATAAAAGCAAATTATTATTTACTTCTGGATGAGAGTTATTATCCGGTTTGTATAATATCGTATTAGTATCATTGCTGTAAGTAAAAGTAGCAGGATCAGCATTAACCAATGATTGATTACAAAGAGCTGCTGAACTATTTGGCATTCTATATGGAGAATCAATATTTATATAGCCAGAAGAAGTCTGTAATCCATTATTATTAGAACGTATTGTTAAAATACCATTACTCGCTGTATTACCGTCTATAATATTTACATCTGTAATATTACCCGTTACTGAAAAATCGTTTTTAATTACTAATTTATTAGTTTGTTGTAGCTCTCCACTTGTTTCTAAACTTACCGAAATTTCATTGGGATAAGTTGTGTTAAAATAAGGAGGAGGGTCACTAGAGTTAGTTTGGCCGTGTAAATTATCTGGAACATAAATTAAAGGCCTGCCAAAACCATCATTTGAAAATAGTCTAGTATCAAACTTCCAACCACCAGACAGAGAACCTTCGGGACAGTTTTGCCATATTTTCATATGGACTTTTCCGGGAACTGAAATATTTGTACTCGAATCTAATTTAAATTGTAATACACATCCCGTATATATACCAGGCCAAGCATTTCTGAATGCTAATCTTAATTGTTTAAATTTAGGGTTTCCTGAAGATCCACTCATAAAATTATTACTAATAACTCTTATATTTGGATTTCCATAAGTATATTGTATACGAAATTTAACTATATGATGATAATTACCTGATCTATTTTCTAACTCTACTAACGCATCTCCTCTCATATTTGTTTCAGTAATAACAGGTGGATTTAATTGATTAAATTTTCCCAATTTTGCTATAGAAATCCAAGCGTTATTCGCAGGAAGTAGATCAGCTAAATTATATTCTATTTCTTGAACGTAAGCTCTATTTTGTAATGATCCAGTAGCATTAAAATTAGTTATTTTACCTGTATTTTCAATATCAAACTCATTCATATCCAATCGACTCGAATTCGTTCCATACGCAGACCCACATTTTATCTTTATTGTATTATTACTATCTGTATTACCTATTTCCAATTGTGAAAAAACTTGTGAATCATCCAAATTAATTTTAACTTTATCACCATCAAATTCAATTCTTGGTTTATCACTAGAAGTATCTTTGCTTATTTTTGAGACATTTATAATATTTCCATCATTCATATTTAAATCACCCCCTAAATCTAAGGAATGTGTACGCAAATAATCTGTTTTAAGTTTTTCAAAATAAGTGGATTGTAAATCGCCATTGACTATTGATGATGAAACTACACCTGTTCTATTGTTATCTGTTAAAGTGCCTGTATTAGTATCATATTTACATAAAGGAAATTCTAATATATGACTACCATTCTGAGAACTAGGCACCGTAAAAAAGAAGTCATTTGATACTAAGTTCCAATTTAATGTATTATCATTTATTCCTATGTTATCGTTTAATATTCTTACTTTTACATCTGTTACTCCTTGTGCTAATTGAGCTCCAGTATTAGTACCACTAGAATGCCTTTTAATTTGAATTTGTGCTACTGCTTGATGATTACCATTTGTATCCCTTATAAAATTAGTTTCAACTCTTAATGAACTAATATAACCCATATTTCCAGTTGTAGCAAAATTTGTCCCGCACCTAGAATTTATAACATTTATAGTGCATCTAGGAGGAGCAATCATTCCTGTATTTGCGTCAATATTATGAAATCCGGTTTGACCAATGTATGTATCATATTGCCAGTTAACAGAAAATAATATATAATCATCTATATAACCCGGGTCTTTTACACCACCAGTCCCTGTTGTATTATCTATAGTATTTGATTTATCAAATACTTCAAAAATAGCACTTGCTCTTCTCAGATGCACGTCTAAAAATGTTTGTGTTCTAGCGATTGTCTGCCATTTTCCAACTGTTCCTGGATCTGGTGTACGAGTGTTAAAGTTATTATTATCATAATTAACTTCTTTAATAACAGTGCTGGTTTTGTGTTCTACTTCTCCGTTAATAACAAGTTTGCCTTCTACGTTTGCTTCTCCAATAATATTTAATAATTTTGAATCCATATTTATTTTTTCTCCTTCAATAGTTAAATTTCCTTTATTATATTTACTTTCATATGTTCTTATATTTTCCCAAAACCCACTACCTTGTCCAGAATTGTTAGCAATCATATTTGCGTTTGTTAAGTTAGTATCAAATTTCCAACAACCTATTTTTGTATCACTAGCCAATGCTATATCTTTATAAAATACATTTACGGCTGTATCAGAAGCAATATTTCCAATAGGGTCTATATTTGATAATGCTAGTTTGGATATTACTTTATATCTATCGGTATAGTTTCTTGATGCCCCGAGATTTAATGGTTGTCCGCCCCAAAGTCCTGTTAAAGAATGAATAGGGGCCAAAGTTATATCTTTAAATTCTGTATCGCTAGATAATTCCCAATTTCCTTCGGCTATTGGATTTATAGTTAAATCATTTTGGTTCGCATTATTATTAACCAATGTTATTCTTATATAATCAATTGATTGTTGGATTTCTCCATTATTCCACCACGAAGGCGGTGGGTTCTGGGGTGGATTTATATTCACCCATGGCGCAACTGGAGTCCCAACAGGAATTATTTCCGTCTCATCAAAACCTAAACATATGCGCCATTTATCATTATCATCATCTGCATACATTATTAGATTACCCCATCCATGTATTTGAGAATCCAAATTGGAACTTATTACTTTTATAGTTGGATTTTTACCGTTTATTACTGAAGCCATAAATTGAAAAACTAAATCATAATTTGGTCCTTGTATTTTTACCGTAAAATGTCCCATAGCTAAAGAAGAAGATTTATCCACACTAGCTATAACATAATTAGCTATCGGCATATAATACATTCCTTTACCTGCTATTATCTGTCCCAAACCAACATCTTCAAATGGCGGATGGTATCGTAAATTTTCATTTTCTAATTCTAATACTTGCATTAAGTTAATATTTCCAACTGAACTACCACCACCACCACCCCCGCCAGAGGCACCCTTTGTACCTGTATAACGGATAAATGACCCAACCAATGGTCCTTCTGTTGGAGTTTTTGTAGAACTTAAAATCCAAGATGGATCAATAGCATCATTAGCGTAGATTAATATAAAACCACTTTGATTGTCGAATACAAATTTATATGGGGTTTGTAATTCTTGCACATCTGTGAGATTATTTGGAACTGGTTGGGAGTTTTCTATGTAAAATTTTTGTTGATAATCACCTCTTCCCCCTTTATTAAATGCTATAGTGTTTCTAGCTAATGATTTTTCATTATCTGTTGGATCTGGTATATACCATGAAGTTCCCACTACACTATTATTTGGTCTTGTTAACAAATTAGCAGTTCCAAATTCTTCAAAAGTCCATTGGTGATAATAGGTTAATTGAGGATAACCTATAACAGATAAATTATGTGTTGTTCCAGGTGCATAAGTTGCATTACCTGTATTATAATATATAGAATTAAATGAAGCATCTAAATTTTCTACACTATAATCTGGTTGTCCTAAATTAGCAGCACCACTCCATAGTGGTGGAACGACGCCCAAACTATCCGGAACTTCGTCACTAAAAATTTCTTTATTTAATGTTTGTTTTACAAAAGGTCTCTCAGATGAGTTATTATATAAATTTTCTTTATGAATATCTACAACACCTCTTGATTGTTTCCATAAAAAACGAACTTTATCTTCGTCATCTACTTCTATCGGTCCAGACATATATTATATATAATCATTTTTTATTAATATAATATACTTCTAAATTATGCATTTAATTTAACACTAATATTATTTATATTTTTGCCATCATAAAAGGTATTACCACTTGTTAATGTAGTGGTATTATTAGGAATACCAACTCTAATAAATATATCAGTAACTCTATTAGCACTAGCATTATTTGTAATTGTTGGTATTCCAAATTTGTATACACCTTGAATAGCGTTAGCGTCTCTACAACCTTCCCCGTCAATATAATTCTTTGTTGTCGGTGCCTTTCTCTGGCAGTCTAACCATCCACAGCGATTTCTAGTTACACGTGTTGGTTGAGTATTGTCTTTAAATTGAATTAAACTAGAACTTATTCCACCTCCCACTGCGCAAATCCACATTAAATAATCGTTGCCCAGTGCTAGTTTATTAATATTACCATTTGAATCCTTTTCATATACATATATCTCTAATTGAGAATCTCCATTTAAACCAGACCACGGATTGTCGGTAGAGTCGTAAGTACCACTACTATCCCAAGATAATTTAATTAAAACCCATTTATAAGTTCCTTGATATCTAACTTGTTGTGGTTGTTGTGGTGGAAAAATTAAGTTCTCACCACTTTTTAACGTGTAGTCCCAATTTTCACCCACGTTTAATTTACCAGAATGGTCTGGTTGATTTCCAGTATTCACAAAATAAATACTAGAATAGTCAATATAAGGATTAAGTATATTTGTATCTTTAGTTAATGTGCCTACAGGAGCAACACTACCACACTTAAAAGACTCATTAGACCATAAAAGTTGATTATCATTCGTTGTTAAAGAACTATGATCGTATTCTGTATCATACCATTCATGATTTGTAGTTACTACTGTGGATTGAGTTGTGGGGCCTCCTAATAAATAATAACTACCGGTTGAAGGTAATGCCCCAACCGGATTATTATAATTAGCACTTACACTTGTATTCTGTAATTGTAATGTTGCTAATACACTCTTTGATCCTGGACGTAGATTTGTAATAGTAATAAAATTTGATGGTAAATCGCCATTTGATATTGACGTTGATCTATATGTGTAATCCCACCATAGTATGCTATTTACCGGTAGAGTACTCGAGATGTCCCAGTCCCATGAAGTTGAATCATTTGATAAATATAATACATCAAAATGTTGTGGAAAACTAGGATCTGCGATTGAATATATATTATTTTTACACCTTATTTTTATTTCGAACTGAGCGTTTGTACCCGGCGTTCCATCTTCAACGCCTTTTCTAGAATATTTATGTGTATCTACTAAAGAAGAAGGACTATTTAAAACTTCTGAAATCGTCCAGCTTTCAGTTTGTTGAGTAGTAACAGAATTATTCCAATCTTTCTCTTGTGTATCCAACGTTACATTTTGTGTAGTATTTGTTCTATTATATCTATATATTAATTCCAAATTAAATAAATTCTCTGGTTCGGGCCATATCCAATCCTCATTTATATTATTAACTGTAAAATTATTAATATTAAATTGTAATGCGCTACTAGGCATAGAAACACCAAATAGCTTTGTTCCGGTTAATATACCATTTGAAGGAACTTCCAATTTGGTTGTTGAAGATACTGGAACTGTTATATCAAAATTTGGAGCTTCTGCTAATAAAAATTTTATTATTTTATATCTAACAGTGCCACCGGATAAATCTAGTGTTTGTTCTAATTTAAATGAATAAGGTTTATATTTATTAGTTGGTTGTTTAGCCACATCAAATATATCATTTAAAGTAATACCAGTAATTCCTGTTTGAGACATTACCTTTTGAATATTATAATAACCACCAAATTGCTCTTGGACTCTACTTCTTCCACTTACAGGAACAGTTTCAGTAGGGTCATCATTTTGTATTGATACTGTAGTTACTATATTACTATTTGTATTTTGATTTGTAGATGTATATGGGAATGAACTTTGACTCTTATCGTATCCATCAATTGATACACTGGTATTATCAGTTACCGGATTACCGTTATAATAATGAAAAGTCATATCATAGGTTGCGATTGTATTGGATGAAATATCTTCACCAACTATTACCGTTGTTGCCGTTTTTTGAGGACAAGTTACAAAATTAACATTCGTAAAATCACCTGACGTTGCTGATAAAAAATCTCCTGGATTAAATCCTAAATCAAGTGTGGAATTATTTTCTAAAAATATAGCATATCGTTCATCATGATTTTTTGTTCTTACTTTTTTAAGTTGATCTGAAGACGAGTAATAATTTGTAGGTGGTGTGTTTAAAGTTATTTTAAATCCTGGAGTTGCACTAATCGCACTTGAGTCTATAACTTCATTTTCCAATGGATTCATATAATTATTTACTCCAAAAACAGCAGAAGATGTTTGCTCAGGACTAGCAAAAGTGCTTTTACTAGGAAAATTTCCACCATAAACACTATTATTTGTAAATGATTTCACACCCGGTAAATAATCTTTTTTATCATTCATCATATAAACGCTACTAATATCATATGTATGTTCTGGTAAAGCTATTCCATGGGGAAAATTTGTAGAAAAATTAGATGTTGTACTGGGTTCCCAACCATTAACATTATTAATATCACAATCTACAATAAATGTTGCTGATTTTGTACCATCTGAATTACTAATATTATATCCAGGAGTATTGTAACTTAAATCGCTATACGCAAAACTATTTTCATTAGCATATTGTAAACCTAAGTTGCTAGTTTTACTAGCACCCATTTGCTTACTATTAGATAATTGAGAACCTTTTATTCTAAATCCATAGTAAACTGTTAATGGAGCAGAAGGACCAAAAGCCGTATTAAAACTAATGTCCATTACTGGACCGGTAGAACTACTAGATGGACCAGCACTTCCAGTTATAGACCCAGTAAAAGGAGAGTTTCCTGAATTATCAAACGCCTTTTCTCCAGTTACAAATTGAATATTACTAGGAGATGGAGCAGGTCCATATGAACCCAATTCTATATATCCACTAGATGGAATCGTCGCCCAATTTAAATTGTTACTTATATCACGATCATTATTATCAGCGTTATTATCACTGTTACCACCTATACAAGCTTTATTATCTAATGCTATACGAAATTTATATACTTTTGAACTATCTAATGTATTTTGATTCGTATATGTTTTTTTAGATTTTGATAAATATGATGGTTTACTCGCATTTTGTATATCCTGATACGTAAATCCATTAGTTAAATTAGGTTGTGATACTGTCCCATCTGTAAATATATCTGCTCTTGTTATATCTTTAAATATTGGATAAAGAGTTTTTCCTGAATTATTTGTTGCTGATAAAATACCATTAGAACCTACAACTTGTGCTTTACCTAAATCCTTCCAAATAGGATTATTATTAATGTCTACAGATGTAATAGAAAAATTAAGATTTGGATCATATTGTTGATATTGAAGATGAATTCTTTCGTGAAAAGGTAATTTATTCATACTTCTTTTTATTGTATCCCAAATTCCTGTATCATTATTTGATATTCCATTAGAATTATTAGGTTTATACGTTTGATCTCTAATTCCTATACCTAATTCATCAATTTGATAAAAATCAAACGCGCTACATTTTTGCAAAGGATTACTCCATGTTAAAATTGCATGTGGAATACCAGCAACATCTGTTACTTCGTTATAACTAAAATCAGTAACCGTTTCAGGCAGATTAAATAAATATTCTTCTAATTTTTCCTCCACATCAGCTATATCATCTTTAAGTTCATTATATGAAGCATCCGTAATTCCACCACCACCAGTACCACCACCTCCAGTACCGCCACCAGAACCACTTCCTAAAGGTCCTGTATATCTAAAAAAACTTATTCTAGGTCTTACTTTCTCAATTAAAGAACCTGATATACTCGCATCTAGTGTATAGTTTGTAGAATCTAAATGACTTTCATCCACATTTAATGTTAATATACCCGTAGCATAATCAATACTCCAATTTACAGATGTTGGGTTAAATGTAGCAGCCTTTTCATTATTTTTCCATCCTCCACTAGCTCCAACACTTGTATCATAAAATTCTACTATTGGTTCAAACATATCTCCCAAACTATTTAAAGCACCTGGAATCATTTTGGTTAATAAATTGTTATTTGGAGAAGGTAAATTATTGGGATCTTCCCTTATCCACCAAAATGATGGATTTGATATTTCTACTGGTTCTAAATATACCCTTTTATAAAAAGTATAATAGCTCAAATCTGGATTAGAAACCCCTAAATTATAACTTTGAATTGTTTGATCAGCTGCTGTACTACCTGTATTAGTATTCCATGTTGATTCATTAACAATAGGGACTGAACTATCCAAAGATAATACTGGACCGTTATATAATTTACTAATTTCTAAATTTGATTGTATATTTTTGGATATATCCAATGAAAATATACTTTCTTGTAAAACCGTAACTTTTCCTTGATATCCTTCTTGTTTAAATGTTTTTGATAATAAATTATTTGAAAACCCATCCAATCTAGTCTGTGCTTTATAATTTTCCTTTTTGAATAAATAATTTGTTTTATTATCATTATTTAATAAGTTTCCCGACATTATATATAATTATTCTAAATAAAAATAATTATATAATTGTATTAGTTAATATCAATACTAGATATTTTCGTATTGGGTTTCATACCTATTAATACATATTTTGCTTTTTGAGATGATGCATCATTACTTGTGTTAAAATCATTTAAAACGGGTATTGTTGATGTTCCAGATGTAGCAAAACAACCAGTATTGCTTCCTCCGCTCTGATCAATATTTTTTATACTTGAAAAATTAGTAGAACTTACACTAACTAAAGCATTTAACCATCCTGTATAAGCACATGATGGTGTTCCTCCAACATTATATGGCTTTGTAGCATTATATTCACAGTAAAATAACAAATAGTCTGTTCCCAATATTAAGAAAGTATTTCCGTCCTTTATTGCTACTGTTACATTCCCAGTAACATTTTGTACTTTTAATAATATCCATTTTACATTTGTAAAACTTGTAGAAGTATAATTTCCAGTTCCAAATGCTCTATTATTTTGAAATATTGTAAATCCTGTTACATCGTCTCCAGTATTAATCTTTCCTGTATAATTTTCGCTTTGATAAGCATATGTGTTGTAATTAATATATGGGTTAGAACTATTATTAGCGTTGTTTGAAGATACAAATGAACCATCGCACCACATACTTTGATTGTCTGGTAATGAAATAGAATGGTTATATGCTGTATTATATCTAACAGCATTTGTTATTGTTCCTAATTCTGGTAACTCTATATTATTACCTCCCCAAGGAGTTGAGGTTACCGACGCACCCGGTAAATTTAATAATTCACAACCTGTTATCGTGGTTGGTCGCGGAACAGTAGAAGTTAGTATGGGCCACGTATAATCCCAAAATAATTCTTTTCCAGAGTCAAACTTGAATTTGTCCTGTCCATCTTCGGTACCAGAAGAAGAAGAAAGTAATTCATAGTCTTGTGCATTTGTATAGTTCTCAGTAGCACCCGAACCTGTAAATTCTAATTGGTCTCCCTTAAATGTTACATTATGTGAATAATAAATATTGTTATTATAAAGTCCAAATAAATTTCTTGCTGAAGGAGCTTCTGTAATTGTTCTGCTATATTTTACAGTACCTGAAGATTGATTTGTAATACAACTTATTCCTTCGTTAATTTCAATAAATGCTTTAAAATTCTCTGATCCAGTTCCTACTGGATTATTATTATTACCAGATATATTATCCCACGTAAAATTTTTCTGAGCTATTTTACCGGCATTATTTGTTGGATCAACGACAAAATGTACTTCCGCAATATTGTCCGTAGCACCAGTAAAATCTCTATGAGGCATCCAATTTTCATCAATATTATCTAACGTAAAATCAACTATTAATTCTAAACCTGTTCCTAAAACCTGATCATCTCCTGTATTTGACGCTGGTAATCTATTTACGCCAAAAAATTTTGTAAATGTTATTCCTATGCTTTTATAATTATCAACTTTTATTGAAGTATTATCTATGAGAATATCACTCTGTGGTTTCTTTGCTAATCTAAGTATTAATTCTTTTATTCTTTCTTCATCTGCAGGAACTATTGTTACTCCAGGTGCTTGTCTTTTTTCTGCACTATGCTTTAAACCAATTCTATATTGATTATATTTATTTACACCACTTAATAGAGACACATCTTTAAATGGTGTACCTGTTGACCACGGATCTAAATCTACTTCTACATTAGAAACATCTATTCCAATATAGTAACCTCTTTTATTAGAATATATTGTTTCACTATCATTTTGTGCTATATCAAATGGTGCTGATACTGAATACTTATAATCATGCCCCCCATTACCTTGAACTTTATTTTGTACAAGAGTAGATAAACTAGGAGTATATCCTAGTATTTCAACTTCGTCTGGATTTTGATCTCCATTGTATAGAATATCTAAGTCTGGAACTTTACTCCAAGAACTACTAGAACCCACTTCCCCCAAAAGTTGAACTTTTGATAAATAATTTCTTGTTGAACTAGATAACAAACCTAAATAACCTTCACTTTCAACCAATCCATCTTGTGTTTGAGATGTGGGATTGTTTAATGGTTCTCCATAATTTGCTAATTGTCTAAAAACTCTGGAATCACTTTTAACCGCCAAAGATATATTATTATCAACAAAAACTACATCATTATAGACTTCATTAGCAATTCCAGAACCAAATCCCCGTCTGGACCGAGCCTTAAAGTAATTATTATTACTTCCCACCCAACCTGGCGGTTTTGTAAAAAGAGTATCTACACCTCCCGATCTATTGTATAATTCTAAAAATGTTTTTGAGGATGTTATAGGGGTTTCAGTTTTTGACACCATCATATCATTATATTCCGTACTGCTCGTAGTATTACAATAAGCTCTAGTATTTATTGGAATAATTAATTCCGTTGGTTGATTTGGGTCAGTTGCGGGCACAACCTGGCCCGTTGTTTTATCTTTTGTATTATTTGTAACATTATATTCTGTTATTGTATATTTATACTCAGGGTGATCTCTGGCTGATGAAGATGGAACTCCTGATTGAATATCAATTAGTTTAATATAATCATCATTTAATGAAGTTGCTCCTGAGTTTGAATTTATACCACCTATTCCACTACCATTAGGCCAATTTTGTTTTGTTTTAAACATAGTTTCCGGTATTCCATTTGCTAATAAATTATATCTTACATCAAAATTATTCATACTAAGACCCTGATTATTAATTCCATAAAATCCTCCAGCCCCATCACTTTCTCCTGCTTGAACTTTATTACCAATATTAGAAACCATATTTAAACTACAATCATAACCTACTTTTATTATAGATGTATTATTCCAAGGTAGATTTAATCCTTCTCCTGGTGGATTATTTTTTTCATCTTTATATATAGGTCCTATTCCTCCCAAATAAATTCTACCTCCTCCTTGTATAGGACCATTATTCCAAAACACTATGCTATTTGGTACCCCCACAAAACCTGGAATACCAAAAATTATATTTTCAAATAAACAAACATTATGATTATTATATTTTATATCTGTATTCGATAATGATGGAGGTGTATTAATCTTACTTTCATTCCTATAATAAATTGCTATATCATATGTATTACCTATTTCAATATCGCTATTTGACTGATTCGGGGTTCCTCCCGCATTAACATTATTATGATTAGGATCAAAATTATCTATAATTCTTGTTATTATTCCTGACGTTCCATAAGCCGTTCCTGTGGCGACTATTTGTCCTGTACCTGGATTTGTTTGTGCTTCAATATTTATTTCTGTATTATTAGAACTTAGCAAAGCAAAAGCATCTTGTGAATTTGGTGATACACCACCTGTATGAATAAAATTATCACTAGCATCTTTACAGAATTTTCGGTTGTTTGGTCCTCCTGATATATCCAATACAAATTCTGTAAAATTGGGAAGCCAGTTCTCTACCGGAGTTATATCATCTTTATAAAAGTATCTATTTCCACTTTGACTATATGATGTTCCCGCTTTTCTATTAAATGGCTTGTCCCAACGAATCCTTATTTTATCGTTTGGACTACCCGAAATAAACACACAACTACAGTCCAGGGGCATTCCGGGTTGTTTGAAAAAAAATTCATTGAATGATAAATCTACCCCTGTTCCTATACCCCCTTTAACGGTTACATAAGCATTTTGACTTGTATTTTGATTAAAACTTATATCAAAACTATTTGTATCAAAATAAATTCCACTAATATCACGTTTTGACGGATTTTGAACAAAACTAAAACTTCCATTTGTTGATGTATCATATAATCCAGTATTCAATGTTCCACTACCTGAACCCCCACCTGTTATTCCATTTTCAATTATATCTAATACTTTATCTCTAATTGGCCCAAACATTCTCCAATTTACTGGACAACTTGAAGCATCATATATAATCTTTAAATTTGAATTTAGAGAACCTTCTTTATAATAATCGTTTGGATAAAATCCACTTGTGTTGGTTGATTGAATTAACGTATAAGGTTTTGGAATATCTGGTATATTATAAATATTTGACGGTTGTTGGTTTAATGTTATACCTGATATATCTACGTGTCCTACTTGTACTGGATCCGTATTTTGTATTCCTTGTGAATTTGAAGAAAATTTTCCCATAAATAAAAAATATGGATTTTCATCGGCTCTTTGTGTAATTGGAAATCCAAGAGGATTGATTTTATCGGCACTATAGGGACCTGAAGTAAATCCATTTAATGAACGCCTGTATGATAAATTATTATATTCATTATCAGCTGGTCCTCCATTCGTTTGTGCTGTCTCTGTTGTTCGCGGGGCATTTTGATATGTTAATACATTTCTTTGACCTGCTAATTTTGTATTTGGAATTATAGGAGGTGTAAAGCGAAAATCTCCACTATCATAATTATTATTAGACATGATAATATATATTAATGAAATAAAATATATATTATTCTTCTTCTTCTCTAATAATAGCCTGTATTTCATAATTATTTTCTGCTGCTTTTACTAATCCTCTACCACTTATAGCCATTAACCCAAATACTACATATAAAAATAAACATAGTGAAATTATATAAGCTAAAGTTTTTATTATTTCATTCTTAAATATATTCATTATATTAATTACTTATAAATTATTTGTATCAACTTCTATTATATTCGATTTTTGATATAATAAATATTGAACTATATTTCTAATACTTGTTTTTGATATTCGACGTGTTTGTCCTCCGTCTGTTTCATATGTAACCGCGTCTAAACATTTTTGATTTGTATCTAGTTCGCATAGTAATCCGTATAATGACCCAAATTTTTTCATAATCACTTTTGATGTGTGAGAACTTACCCCTGGTATTTGACTTAATATAATTTCTCCAATATTTTCTGGAGTTATGTTTTTCTTTTTCTCCTTTTTTATAACATCCACGTATTTTTTTCCATTTTTCTCTCCAGATTCATAAAATGAAACCTTTTTCTTTTCCCGATGAAACTTATCACACATTCGTAAAATGTATTCTGCCGTCTCATTAATATCCATCGTTCTTATTACCGAAAACCCCTTGTAATAATTTAAACTAAAAAGTGCCGTATATAAAGTATTTGATTGAACTTTATATTTATTTACCCACGTAGATAAGTCACCTTCAATTAAATATACAATATTATGATTATGCATATTATATCCAGTTAAACGATGTGACTGTTCTACATATCGCCCATCTTTAATAGAACTAGCAAGATCATTTAATGATTTTCTTTCTATAATAAGTTTTTCATTTCCATCATCGTCACAAATAATAAAATCACCTAAATCTAACTTCTCTACAGTTGATTCAATATTTTTTAAACCAAATTCTTTTTTGTATATTTCTAATAGCTTTATTAGCTTTTTCTCCCTGTTATCTATTTTTAATTTCATTATAAGTTAAAAATAGTTATTAGTTTTTAAATTATTTTTTTTTTATTCTTATCTCCCCTTCCGCTTCCCGGTTGTTGTCTCCTTCTCTTTCGCCCCACGTTGATATTGGTTTATATCTTTTAGCGCTGTGGCAAGCTCATCTTGTAAAGCAGCAATTGCTTGTTGTTGTTGTGTTAATTGTTCTTGTAAAGCAGTATTTACTTGTTGATGTTGTTCTTGTAAAGCAGTATTTGCTTGTTGATGTTGTTCTTGTAAATCAGCATTTACTTGTTGTTGTTGTCTTAATTGTTCTTGTAAATCAGTATTTGCTTGTTGATGTTGTTCTTGTAAAGCAGTATTTGCTTGTTGATGTTGTTCTTGTAAATCAGCATTTACTTGTTGTTGGTGTGTTAATTGTTCTTGTAAAGCAATATTTGCTTCTTTTTGTTGTGCTAATTGTTCTTGTAAATCTATCTCCTCAACTTTTTTCACCACATCACCATCATCAGCATCAACAACTGGGGCCATAATAACATCGTCTGGTTCTTCTTCAGCTTTTATTTTTTCTCGAACTGAGTGAATTAATTTCTTTACACCTTTCTGAAACATTTGTGAATGAATACTTGAACTGATTGTAACATCTTTTGCTATATTGGAAACGGAAGATTTAATATCAGCAATTGTATTTTTCATTCTATTATCTAATATGTCCGACAAATCTTCCAATGTATTGATTTGTATTAGCGTTGTTTTAAATTTTTTATTAATTTGAAACATTCTATAATCAAGGTACAAATAGAATTTGATATCATCACCTGCCTTCTTTTGTGCTGAATTTTTGCTACTGCTTGTTTTTGCAGGTGTTTTAGGACTGTTATTTCCTATCTGTCTTTGTACGGAATTATTAATATCAATATCTTTTGTAAGATTTATTTCCATAAATTTCAATAATACTTTTACACAAGATATTAAATTTAAAGTATTAGCATCATCATCAGCATTATTTTCTCCAACTAGCAAGTTTTTTACTAAACTAATAATAATTAATTGAGTTTCATTTTGTGCCGCCCAGTCATCGACCTCCTGAATTTCATCTAATGTTTGTGCTAATACGTTTATCAGTGATTCTAAATTATTATATATATTTTCTTTCTGTACATCATCAACAAATTCATATTGATCTCTAATCGCTGTACAAAAGCTAGGTATGATGTCTTCCTCCTTTCCTTTTAGATTTTTAATCAAAGTCTCAAAATGTCCCTTCTGTTGAGCCTCGCGATCGGGGGGGGTAGCTCCATTATTTTTATTCCTGAGAGAGAATATATCATATATACAGTTAATAGCATTATTATACGAGGTAATTTCTCTTTTATAATCTTGTCGGAGTTCTTTTTCAATAGAAGACATACTTTTTTTAACTAATGCTTCCATGCTAGTAAATTGAAATTTTAAATTTTCTTCAAACCATTTATTCATGTTAATTATATCTGTGTGAGTGATATGTTTTGATGTTGATGATGATGATGATGATGATGAAGTTGGTAATGTTAATGCTGTTGATGATGATGAAGTTGTTAATGTTAATGCTGTTGATGATGATGATGATGATGATGATGATGGTAGTGGTGTAGATGGAGGTGTGCCATATGATGTACTTACAGTATTCTCTACATCTAATAAAATAAAATCGTCATTTTTATGAACTTCTACATTATCGCTAATGTATCTATTAAAGAATGAATCTTGCCCTCCTATTTTATTATGAAAACCTACACAACAACCACGTGTTTTTTGATATAACCCTCCAGCACCTAATCTAAGTAATTTTATAATCGCGAAACCATCAAAAGAATATAAGTGATGAATATTTGGGTTTCCAGTATCAGTATTATCTTCATAATACAACATTTTTGACATTTTTTCAAAATGTATTTGCATTTCATCTGCTTGTGTTTTATGATTTAAAATTAACCCCGACATAATAAATCGGTTCATTCCTGCCGTCATTGCTCCATCAACCAAATCTTTTATTCTCTGAGAAATTAATGGACAATTAAGCAGTTCGGGAAGGGGTGTGGCGGAAGGGGCTGCTGTTGTGTCTTCTATTATAAATCTTTCAGTTAAATTATTTACTAATAATTGATTTTCCTTCGAATCTATAGCTTTTCTATTCGAAATGACTAAAAAATCAAAATTATCCTTCTTTATTTTATTCCAATCTCCCTGATTTATACCAACAGTTGTATGTTTTGCTAAATAATAAATCATCATTTGTCTCATTTCACGCATAGCTTGTGTAGCAGACATTACACTCTGCGACAATGATAGCTTTTTATCATCATAATAATATGTAATTGTTTGTTCTCCATATTCATTATTAAGTTCATATATAATGTCTATTGTTTTATCAATTGCGTTTTCAACAAAAGTGCTCGAGTTTTTTAACTTCCGTTGGTGAGATTGTTGGCTCATGTCCAAATATCCAGTTGTTCTCCATCCAAGAAATGCAGGAATATCAGACTGTGGTGCTTCAAAATCAAAACAAAATAAATTATAAAGCAGTTTAAATAAAACAGACAACTCGGGTAATCCTGCTGCTGAATCTTCTTCCACTTCTTCCATTTCTACGTCCTTTTCTTCTTCCTCTTCTTCTTCCTCTTCTTCCTCTTCTTCTTCTTCTTCTTCCTCTTCTTCTTCTTCTTCTTCTGGTATATAGTTTGTTTCCAAAAATTCTCGCAAAATTTGAAGTTTTATATTTGCTGCTGCACGTTTGGTGGCTATTATTGGTGGTCTCTTTTTAGAATTCCTTCCAGAGTTTTTAGTAAAATTGGGTACAGCAATACCTTTGGGAAATTTTTTGGTTAAACACTGAAAAAGTTTTAAATCTTCATATACTAGATTGTTCTTCTTGGGACTTTCCCAAGTTTGCCCAACATAAAAAGGAGAAGTCTGAATCGTTTTATACTCATTAGGACCATTATTAACTTCCGTTGTTGGACCCCCCTCTTTTAAATAAGGATGTAAAAAATCGTCCATTCCCTTAGCTAAAAACCCACCTAGCTCAGTATCATAAAAACTAATTAGATTGTCTAATGCGATTACTGGTGCTGTTTGGTCCCAATTAGAAGCACCGGGTGTAATTCCAGCTTCCAGTTCTTTATTTCCATCTTCTTTTATCACAGTTCCATCTTCTTTTTTTTTTATTTTCTTTTTTTTATCGGAAATAAATTTATTTGTAATATTAAATAAACGTTTTAATGCTATATATAATTCTTGTGCTTCCTGTTCCTGTTGCTGCTGTTGCTGTTGCTGCTGTTGCTGTTGCTGCTGTTGCTGTTGCTGCTGTTGCTGCTGTTGTGCTTGTTGCTGCTGTTGTGCTTGTTGCTGCGGTTGCTGCGGTTGCTGCGGTTGCTGCGGTTGCTGCGGTTGCTGCGGTTGCTGTTGATGTGCTTGTTGTAGGGTCTCGGCACTTGTAATAAATTCTTTTAAATATTTATATTTTGCTTTTATAAGGCCTTTCACATTTAATTTTCCGCCTTCCAAGTATCTTTCGCCGTGTTTTATCCTAAAATCATTTAATAAATATTTATATAACTTACTACACATTTTTAGAATTTCTATGTACTTTCCTAATCTTTTGTTGTCACTTTTACTTTTTTGATTTACTTTTAAATATTTTTTGTCATCATCATTTTCAAATAAATGCTTTACATTCAGTTCACTCTCCAAAGCTTTATTATATGATACTTTCTTCTCATCTTGTACTTTATAATCTTTTGGAAATCTTCTATCCCCTTGAAAATTATCATATCTCACGATACCTATTTTTGCCGTTGCCTCATCACATTTTTGTGCAACACTTTCACGTTCATTTACATATCCTTCGCGACCAAATAATTCATTACTTGCTCTATCACGTAATGCTTCTAAACCAGAAGGACTACCCGCATCTGTCGTGTTATAGATTTTTTGAAAGGGAAAATATACTGAATGTAGTGAACGTGTATCTTCACCATCGTAATTTTTCATAAAAATATTTCTATATATTATCATAGCCTTTCTTCTTTGTTCTGGTGTAGTAGTTTTATGCGTTGTAATTCTCCACAATGAATATTCTGGAAATTTTTCAATGAATGCCGGACCATCTGAACCGTATTGACCACAATTAGAGCCTTGGCTTCTACAATTATTAAGTTGTACTAAATCTTTATAAGTAGGTTCATCAAAATCAGATGTTTTTTCCATAATAGGGAACTTTATTGTTTTTAAAATAAGTTGTCTGTTATCATGTAAAGATAAATTACCAAGTCCCATGAATTTTCTCCATACACCAGCACCATCTTCACTCCCTGTTTCATATGCGGTTATAAATTCCAAATTGTCTATATAATCATGTTTTAAAACCGCCTGCACTTGTAATTTTCCATTTTTTTCAGTTGGATTTATTAAAAGACAATTATGTAATAATTCATCATATATAAATCGTTTTAGTTGATTTTCTAAAAATTTACCAATTGAACCAGATTTATTACTCATACGTTCATAAATAACCGCAATGAAAAATAAATTTTCATTACTTCTCGCTTTTGATAACGATTTTATTTTGGCTTTTATATCTGTTATTTTAGAGTTAGAGTTCATTCCTAACAATATTGCTATTCTTTTTTTATTTGTTTTTGTGACACCATTATCTTTTAGTTTTTCATAATTTTGGTTATACTTCTCTTCTAACTTCTTAATAATAACTTCATCCTCAACAAATCCCCTATCACCTTGAAATTCTTTATACAAAACTGCTATAGCCAAATTCTTCCAAACTAAATCAATTTCGTTAACATAACCATATAAATGACAATAACTTTTAACTATTAATCTAATAGTTAATATAAAATCGTATGTAATATTACCTTCATTTAAAAAGTCATGGATAGCATCACCTATATTTTCAATAATTACAGCTATTGATTTGTCTTGGAAATATGGATTTTTCATAATTGCTTCATCATCGTCAGTAGGATTTTTCGTATCATAATAAGTTAATCCTTTATTTTTAACACTCCTTTTTGTTGATTGCTCCCAATCTTGGTTGGTGTGCATTATGCTTTTATTAATAACATTTAAGCTATATTTTTCTTCTCCTTGGTCAATGACAGTGACTTCATAATTTGTATCATTATTTGTATCATTATTTGTATCATTATTACTCTGCGCCTTAGCAAGGGCATTCCTCAATTTATTATCGTCCACTTCCGTCTCGTTTATGGCGTTGTTTCCCAACCCGAGCAGCTGTTGCACTTTAGAACCTACCTCAGGAGTGAGATGAGTATATACATCCTTGCCATCAAAATGATAAGAGTGCGCGCCCTGTCCAACTTTCGATTCGGTAGAATGAACGAATTTACCACCGCCTTTCATACCACGTCGAAATATGTTTTTCCTTGTTTTGTTTTTTCTTCTGTATTTCTTTTTTGTATTGTTTCTTCTATTTTTATTGGTTCTTCGCGAGTATTTCTTTTTTCTTTTGATTTTTAAAGAAACCATTATAAATTATTATGATATTAAAAACTTATATTAATCTTATACCAAAAGATATTAAATATACCAATTCATAAATGATTATAATGTCTAAACTTACACAAGACGGTGATATAAATAAAGAAGATGGAGAACTTGTTTTTAATCCATATAATGAAAGAAACATTGAAATTACTGAAGATGAGGTATGCGATATTTTAAAGAAATATGGCGTACCAGATAAGGTTCATAATATTAATCTTTACAGAAGAGCATTCGTGCATAAATCATATTGTAAAAGACCAAAGTTAGAAAATGAAGAAAATGGTGTTATTATTACTGAACAACCAGATAATTGTATGCGTCTAAGAACAAAGTCTAATGAACGTCTGGAATTTTTGGGAGATGGTGTCTTAGAATGTATAACTAAATATTATTTGTATAGAAGATTTCCTAAAGAAAATGAAGGATTTATGACCGAAAAGAAAATTGCTCTAGTAAAAAATGAGTCAATTGGTAAAATGGCTTATGAAATGGGTCTTAATAAATGGTATATTTTATCAGCAAATGCCGAAGAAAAGAAAACAAGAACTAACCTTAAAAAATTAGGTTGCTTATTTGAAGCATTTTTAGGAGCTTTATTTCTAGATTTCAATAAAATTAATATTAAAGATGAAAATGATTGGTTTTCAAATGTTTTTGTTACAGGTCCTGGATTTCAAATAGCACAAATTTTTGTTGAAAGTATATTTGAAAAACATGTTAATTGGACTGAACTTATTCAAAATGATGATAATTATAAAAATATTTTACAAGTTATTTTACAAAAAGCTTTTCAGGTTACACCTGTTTATAAAGAAATTAATGAATGGGATGAAGAAAATGGATATCATATGGGAGTTTATCTATGTTTAGGTAAAAAAGAACATGAATTTAATCATAATAGTCCTTTTCTTCAATCAATTGAAAAATATAATACAGGGTCTACAAATGCGTTGGATGTATTAAAGACAATGTGGTCACACAGCGATGAAAAATATGATTGTGGTTTAGTCATATTTTTAAGTTCAAGTAAGCACAAAATAAAAAAAAAAGCAGAACAAGCAGCTTGTAAAGCAGCAATTGATAAATTATTATAATTATAAAATTTCTTTTTCAAATTTTTCTTCGTAATTTTTTTCTTTGTAAATATTTTTTTTATATATTCCTCGTAACAAATCTTGTATATCTATTATTCTTTCTGTTGTTTCTCTATGTTTAATAGAAGTTGGAGAATTTAGTGGTGATGGATAATTAACTTGGTCACTTCTACGCATAATATCAGGCGTTTTAACTTTTTCTTTTTCTATATCTATCGTATTCGTTAGTATAGTCAGTTTAAGTTTTTTACTCATGTAATAAATAATAACACATATTATTTAATACATTAAATAACTTAAAATATAAAACTTTTTTATGATTAATCTTTATAAAGATGTCTGTGTTACTTTTAGAAAAATTACAAAAGAAACCTGTTCCAAAAGATATAGAAAAACCTGTAGCTATTAAATTAGGAAGTGAACAAGTAGATATACAAATTACAATAGAAGACCAGAGCGGTTCTACGAATTTTGATGTTAATTTTTTTAAAGAACGAATTAAAAGAAGGGGTTTAGCCCCACCCAAAATACAAGAAAAAGTGGGAAACAAAGAAGAAGACGAAGAAAAACAAGAACAAATAGATGTTCCAGTTAATAAACCTAAAAAACTAAAAAAAACTCGCAAATTACCTGGAAAAAAAAGAGAGAAAAAGGAAAAGGAATCAGAATCTGTTGTTTTATCTGTTCCGGCAGAAAGTATTATGTATCAAGATATTCCACTTGGTGATAGACTAAAAAATAAAAGTCCAAATGTTTTAATTAAATCACCTCAATATTACTTAAATAATAGAGAAATATTTGTTAATTTTATTAATACCTTGTTTCTTCCATATAAAGAAGAAATGGAAAATGAAGGTTCCAAACTCACTTGTGATTCGCTTAAACAAAAAAAATCAAAAGAATTCACACTTATGACCCATCAAAAACTTATAAGAGATTATATGAATTTATATACCCCCTATAGAGGTATTTTACTTTTTCATGGTTTAGGAGCAGGTAAAACTTGTGGTTCAATTGCTATAGCAGAAGGAATGAAAAACGATAAACAAATATATGTTTTAACACCTGCTTCACTTAAAATGAATTATTTTGAAGAACTTAAAAATTGCGGAGATCCTATTTATAAAAAAAATCAATATTGGGAGAAGATTAATCCTGAAGGCAATAGACACTTAGCACAAGCTATTAGCGAGTTATTAAATTTAGAGTTCGACGATGTATTCTCTAGAGGAGCTTGGTTTGTAAATGTTAATAAACCTTCTAATTTTGATAAATTAGACCCAGAACAACAAAAAGAAATTGATAAACAATTGGATAGTATGATACAGAAAAAATATTCATTTATAAGTTATAATGGTATTAGACAAGCTAGACTTAATGCTATGATACAAAAATCTAAAGAAACACAAAACACGTCTAATCCATTTGATAACTCGGTAATTATTATTGATGAAGCACACAATTTTGTTAGTAGAATTGTAAATAAAATAAAAAAAAAGAGGAAAACAACAGATACTTTCGAAGATCTACCATTATCTTTACAATTATATGAACTCGTTTTATCAGCCAATAACGCACGTGTTGTTTTCTTAACAGGAACCCCTATGATAAATTACCCCAATGAAATCGCAATTTTATATAATATGTTAAGAGGTTATATTAAAACATTTTCATTCACTTTAAATACTGCCGATACTACTCTTTCAAAGGTAAATCAAGAAACTATTAAAAATTTATTAAATTCCAATAAACTATTAGACTATGTTGAATATAGTCCTTCAAAAAGACCACCTGTCCTAACAGTCACAAGAAATCCATTCGGTTTTACTAATAAAATGCGTAGAAAAGGAGGAAATCTTTCTTATGCCGGAGTATCTAATAACCAGGAATATTTAAGAGACGATGAATTTTTTAAGAAAAAAATTATAAATCTGTTGAAAAGGGAAAATATTTCAATTGTTGGACAAGTTATAATTACTAATTACAAAGCATTACCAGATACATTTGATGGATTTATTCAACATTTTATTGATCCTCTAAGTTCCGAACTCAAGGAAGTGGATATATTTAAAAGGAGAATTATAGGCCTTACTTCTTATTTTAGAAGTGCTTCAGAAAATTTACTACCAAGATATGAAGAAACTCCAGAATATTTACACGTTCAAAAAATACCTATGAGTAATTATCAAGTAGGAATTTATGAAAATGCTCGTGTCGCTGAAAGGAATGAAGAGAGTAGAAATGCTAAAAAATCAAAACGTAATGCTAATCTAGGTATTTACGCAGATACTACTTCTACATATAGAATTTTTTCACGTGCTTTCTGTAATTTTGTATTTCCTAATGAATTGGATGAAGAAGAAGAAATCATGATACAAAGACCAATGCCTAGAGATGGTTCAACTATAGAAGACGCCATATCTAGTAAAAAGAAAAAGAAGAAGAAAAAGAAAAAGGGTGAAGAGGAGAAATCAAGTGATACTGTTGTAGAAAAAAATCAAGCACCTGTTACTGAGGAAGTTTTCGACGCAATACCTGTTGAACAACAATTACAAAATATAGATGGTTTAAATCAAAATGAAGATATTGAAAAAATAAAAAAACTAGAAAAGCAAAAAACAGACGGGAGTTATAGAGAACGCATTGAAAAAGCACTCACATTATTATTTAAAAATAAAAGGAAATATCTATCACCTACTGGATTAACAACTTATAGTCCTAAATTTTTAAAAGTTCTTCAAAATATTACATCACAAGATAATCCTGGATTACATCTCATTTATTCTCAATTTAGAACTATAGAAGGTGTTGGTGTTCTTTCCCTAGTATTAGAAGCTAATGGATTCAGAAGATTTATGATAAAAAAAATTAACGGTATTTGGGATATTCCACCATTAGCACCAGAAGATGCCGGAAAACCTACTTTCGCATTATACACGGGAACTGAATCGTCAGAAGAAAAAGAAATTATTAGAAATATTTTTAATAGTGATTGGAAAAAATTACCAAGCACATTGGCCGATAAATTAAAACAAATGAATAATAATAATTATTTGGGAGAAATTATAAAGGTTCTCATGATTACTAGTAGTGGTAGTGAGGGTATTACATTGAAAAATACACGATTTGTTCATATTATAGAACCTTATTGGCATCCTGTGAGAACAGACCAGGTTATAGGACGTGCTAGACGTATATGTTCACATCAAGATTTACCTGAAGAATATAAAACAGTAGAAGTTTTCGTGTATTTAATGACTTTTACAAAGCAACAATTATATGGTAAAAAAGATGGAGAACAAGGTAAAGAAGGAATGGAATCAAGAAAAGCAATAGTAAGTGACTCTACAAAACTTTCCAAAGGAGATAGAAGTAAAGAAAATAAAGATTTAGTTTTTACAAGTGATGAAACACTGTATGAAATATCAATGCGTAAAAAACGCATTTCAAATAGTATTTTAAAAGCTATTAAGGAAACTTCTATTGATTGTTCCGTTTATTCACAGGCCAACGCTCGTGAAGGTATTGCCTGTTATTCATTTGGAAGTCCAAGCACAAGTTCATTTACTGGTGGACCCTCATATAGTTCTCAAGAAAAACAATCTGTAAGACAAGCAAATGTTAAAAGAAAAGTTTGGAGAGGAGTTGCTGTTAATGTTGGGCCACCATATGGTAAAGTTGCTGTTAAACCAACTATTAAAAATCCTAAAAATAAGTTAGAAAAAAGAGTTGGACAAGCATATTCATTGGATAGTTATATGGCAGCAAAGAAGAACCCCGATTTAAATCCTACACTTGTAGGAAGAACTCAAATTAATCCTGAAACAAATGAATTCCAATTTATACCCATTAATAGTAAATTATTTTAAATTGCCTGATAACTAGGTATCTCATCTGATTCATCAACTTCATCTTCTTTATTTTTTTTTAATAAATTTATAATTATTTCTTGATTTGATATTATTTTATCTAATTTACCAATAATATCATTGCCTTCATTTTTTACCTTTAATTTACTTAAAAAATTCAATACTTCACTTGGTTTTTTCAATTTATTATCTTTTATTTCAAATCTAACCTTCTTTTGAGGCTTTATTACTTGATTTTCCGCAATATTATCCAATATTTTTATTTTTGGTGTTTCTCCATTATTCAACCATTTTGTAGCCTCTTGTTGTTCTTTTGTTGAAAACTTAGATGTTATTTGTTGAAGTTCTCTTTGTCTATCTTCCAATGTTTGATTCATTATCTTATCTAAGTCTGCTATAGGAAATTCTTCACTTCCGTCACTAAAATCTATTTCCTTTGGTTTTTTTAAATTTATACTATCCTTAAAATTTTTCTCCTTAATAGCTAATATTTCCTCAAAATTTGTCTCTCTTTTTAAATTATTTGACCTTTTTTCCAACACATTTTGTTGTTGATTATTTGATGGTTTTCTACTTTGATTTGATAATATATAATTATAACATTGTCCAATTATTTCTTTATTTATTTCGTTCATATCATAATTCTCAAAATCAAACCTTTGTCCATGATAATAACCACATCTACCATCTAAAAAATTCTTTAATTCATCTCCATTTACCTTAAAACCATTATCATTACATATATCAATTATTAATTCCCATAACATTTCTTTATTTTCATTACTAACTATCGAAGTCATTTAAATAAAATAAAGAAATAACTTTATATATTTTTAATGATTAAACCATAATTTTCGCAATTTAATCATATATTTATCGTTAATTTTATTTTTACCATTAAATTTTGAAAATGGCTTCCCCTTTAACATTTCTATAATAAAATATAAACAATACATACCACATTCACTTTCACTAAATTGATGTCTCTTCTTGCTTTTCATTAATTTAAAATTTCTCTTACCTATAGCATTTGCTTGTTTTATTATTCCATTCGAAAATTTTTCTATTTGCCGTGGAATTTTCTCTCCATAACTATCAAAATAATATAATTTACCTTTATTCAAATCCATAAACATCGCTACCCAATGTTCACCATCTTCTGTATGTGGATCTGTATTGAATATTATTCCTACCTTTGTTTTACCTTCCTTTAAATTATCCTTTAAATTAAATTCACATAATTCCTCCCAAACGCATTCTCCATATGCCTTATGTGTATCATAATCTATAGGAGAAGGTCCTAAAAATTCATATTCTTCGTATGTTTTCTCGTATTGTTTCATAAAATCTAATATTTCTATACTTGTTAGCCATTCTTGTGGATTTTTTTTCCATTCTTCTGGCGCTTTTGGAGAAAAATCTTCCTTTAATGACTTTAATTGTATATTTTCATCTAAACATTTATGCCTCAACCAACAACTTTCCTTTTTACACGTTTTACCCAATATAAAATGTAATGATTCCCATATTTTTTTTGGATTATTGCTTTTTATAGCATTATTCGGATGCTTGATATTCCATATTGATTTTATTTTATGTAATGATTTCTTACTATAACACGTATAATCTAACATATCTTTTATCTTTTTTGGACTACATCTTTCTTTATTTTTTCTTATCTTTCTTGTTTTCTTGTTTCGCTTTTTCGTTTCTCTCATTTTACGTGTATTTTTCTTTTTTTTCCTAGATTTACTTTTTCGTTTTCCCATAGATATAAATTATTTAGATTTTTCTTTTTTCAAACCTTTTATTCTTAATTCATCTTTTTTAAGATTATACTTCCTTAATTTTGGTATTACATGTTTCTTTTTTGATTTTTCCGCCACCACATTTATAAAATCCTTTATTGTTTTTACTGGTGGTTCTACACCTTTCATCATCTTCTTATTTTCTTCTAATATATCTAGTTCTGTTAATTTTATCTTTTTCTCTTCTTTTATATCTTTGTACTCCTTTTGTATCATTTCCTTTTTGTCTATAAATTTGTAATATTCTATTAATTTATCCGCATAATTTTCAAATGCTTTATCTATAGAAGGTTCTAAATTTCCGTTACGTAAATAATTTTTTGTTTCTTGTAATATACGTTTTCTATAAAATTTTAAATCAGCTTTATTTAAAACTTTTTCTAAATTGTCAATACGATGTTTCATTCTACCATTTGTTAAATATAATAAATCCATTTGAACATTTCTAGATAAATCCATATATTAATTTATATGAATTTATTTTACTTGTTTTTACTTATTCTTCGTCTTTTTCCATATTATCTATATCTTTATTTTCTTCTAAATCAACGTTCTTTATTTCTTGACGCATAAAATTATTAAATACTTTATGTCCTAAATTACACCCATTTGGATTAAACGGTTTAAATTGTTCTTCTTTAAACAATAATCCGTGACTACCCATATTTACCGGTTTGTGATTATTTGTTAAATATTTATTACAAAACATATCACTTTTTGTTCCTGGTATATATTTTCCCTGAGCACAATGCTGCAACGGTGCGAATGAATTATGTAATTGTGACTCTACATCTACATTTCTACTATAACCGTTGTATGGTGCCGATTGTCCAGGATTAAATACTGCCTTTTGATTATATACCGGAAAATGTGCCTTTGTTACCGTTGCTTGCTTACGACAATCTATTATAGGCATAACTGTAGCATAAGTATCAACTGGGCGGGCAAAATATGCTGCACCCAATTGATGAGATGGCATATTTCTACTATACATACGATCACTTAATTCTTGTGTTCTTCCCTGCTGACAATAGTAAACATCTTTTAAATTGCTTCCCATTAATATACTATAAATATATTATTTTATTTCATAAATTAGCTTAAATATAAAACACTAATTAATATTTATATGTGTGGAATTTTTGCTTTACTAAATAATATGGATCCTGATATCGAAGCCATTAAAACTGAGTTCATGAAAGGAATAAATAGAGGACCCGAAAACAGCCAATTTTTAAATTTATCTACTATTAATACCATTTTAGGGTTTCATAGGCTTCCTATTAATGGTCTTCAAGACGATAATTCTAATCAACCTTTCCACATTAATAATAAATATCTTATTTGTAATGGTGAAATTTATAATTATAAACAATTGTATCAAATTTTAGACGATGTTGTTCCCCATAGTAAATCCGACTGTGAAATTATTATTCATTTATATGAAAAATTTGGGATCGACCAAACTTTACAATTTCTTGATGGTGTTTTCGCATTTATGTTAATTGATTTAAATATTAATAAAATTTTTGTAGCTAGAGATACTTATGGTGTAAGACCACTCTTCGCAGGAAAAGTTAGAAATAATATTGATAATACTGTAGCATATTATTTCGCATCAGAACTTAAATCTATATATAATATACCATCCCTTCAATCGGGAAATATTCACCAATTTGAACCTGGATGTTATTCTATTTTTTCATTAGATCATACAAATATCGCACATTATGTTGATTCCCGTGAATTTTCCAGTCCCAATAGTTTTTCCTCTTTAAATATGGGTAGTAACCAAGATAAAATTTTGAATAATATTTTTACACACATTGAACACGCTGTTAAAAAAAGGGTTGATAATACTGATAGAGAAGTTGCTTGTTTATTATCAGGTGGATTAGATAGTAGTATTGTTTGTGCTTTGGTTAAAAAATTTCATAATGGACCTTTACATACTTGGTCTATTGGATTTGAAGGTAGTGAAGACCTCAAATATGCCCAAATTGTCGCAGATCATATTGGTTCTGTTCATCATAGTATTTGTGTTAATGAAAAAGAATTTTTAGATGCTATTCCTGAAGTTATTTACGCAATAGAAAGTTATGATACTACTACTGTAAGAGCTAGTGTTGGAAATTGGCTCATTTCTAAATATATTAAAGAAAATAGTAATGCTAAAGTTATTTTTAACGGTGATGGAGCTGATGAAGCAATGGGTGGATATATGTATTTTCATCTTGCCGGAAATTGTCTAGAATTCGACAAAGAATGTAGAAGATTACTATCTAATATTCATTATTTCGATGTTTTACGGTCCGATAGATCAATTTCTTCACATGGACTTGAAGCAAGAACACCCTTCTTGGATAGAAAATTCGTTCAGTATTATTTATCGATTGACCCCAAAATTAGATTTCACCCTGGAAATAACCAATGTGAAAAATATTTGATGAGAAAGGCTGTCGAACAATTTGGTAATAATTTATTACCCAAATCTGTATTATGGCGAACCAAGGAGGCATTCAGTGATGGTGTAAGCAAACAAACAAAATCATGGTATGAGATTATACAGGAACACGTTAAAAATGATATATACAGTCATTATCAAGATGAAGTTGATAATATTGTTTCACAATACAATCCATATACATTTAATAGGCCTAAAACATTAGAACAACTCTATTACCGTGATGTATTTCATAGATATTATACAAATCTTTCTCTTTCCAAGGTTATACCTTGTTTCTGGATGCCCAAATATTGTGATGCTACAGATGCTTCGGCAAGAACCTTAAAAATATATAAAGATAAAATGAATGATGAACCCCTATTAAAAAATGAAGTTGTTGAAATGTAAAAATATAATTAACTATTATTAAATTATATTTTTTTTTGTGTTTTGTTTTTCTTCTTCCTTAACTTTTTTTTACGTGATAATTTTGGTTTATTTTTTTTAACAAATGTTTTTATTTTCGGTATTAATTTTTCATTTCCAATAGATAATATACTTTTATAACTTTTCTCTATATATCTAAAACCAAGAGGATCCGTTTTTGAAAATGATATTATAAACTTTTTAAAATGCTTATTTCGTAAATCTTCGCGTTTTTTTTCTAGATCTTTTTTACTAGGTTTTTTTTTAAATACTATTTTTGAATTATTTTTTGGTAAAATATTACTTAATTTTGACTTTGTAAATGTATCACACATATTTTCGAATAATATATCATATTTATATCCATTAAGATGGTCATATGTTATATTTTTATGTTTCATGAAAGGATGTGGTTGGTCGTCTAAAAAATATATTTTATCGTCATTATTAATAAATTTAGCACAATTTTTTAAGTCTTTATATGATTTATTATGTGATGAACGACATTTTTCGTACAATTTACCATTAACTTTCCAGGCAGTTATTACTTTATCAAATAATTTATAATTTAACTTTTTCTCTATATAGTTTTTAATATCATGTGTCCAAGATTTTGGACCATTATTATTTGTATATATCATAATTTTTAACCATTTATTACTTCTTTTCAGTTTTTCTAAGTATTTGAATAAATCCATCATTTTTGGTCGAAATATTTTTGGGTATAAATCTAATAATTTATAGAATTCATCTCGTTTTAGTTTACGTTTTATATACGACTCTATTCCTTCCATAAATATTGCGAATTGTGTAAAATAACCTATTGTCTGGTCTAAATCAAATACTATTATTAGATTTTTTTTATGGGATCTCATACTTACATTATATGTATATTATTTTTCCAAATAATCCATTACACCTAAAATTACCCGTTCTTGGTTACTTAATTTTTGAAATATTATACATTCGTCAAATTTTATCTGAATTATTCTATGGTTCAATAATTTTACTTTTAATTGTATGCAATTATTTATTATATCTATATCCAATAAAATTCCACCATTTGTTAATTTTATATTATCAGGATTTTTTAATGATATCCACCTTATAAAATAACCATATTGAACATCAGACATATCAGAACAATATCTAAAATCAGTCAGTTTTTCATGATATTTCAATAATTTTTCACGCCCCAATTGTAACTTTTGTAAAATATTATTTTTAATAGATTTTATTTTTGCTGAATTTAAATTCATTATTGACGCATTTGTTTCGTTTTCCAATGCATTTAATAAATTATCTATATCTAATTCACTCATATAATATATAAATTATAATAGATTTTAATATGTTTTCCAAGTACTTAAAAAAAGGTTCTAAAATGGGTGTTACAAAAAATATTAAAAAAGTATCTCAATATTGCAAAATGGACATTTTTGACATGTCCAATTCTGAAAAATAACACTTTTTATTTTTAAACTTATGATAAAAATACAAATTAAACCATAATGTAGGAAATTATTACAAACCTTATAAATATTTTTGTTACCATAATTTTTTTTACCCATAAAAATACTTTTTGGACATTTTTTTTTGATTGGATACATAAAACGATTATGGATACATAGACCATAACTTGGTATCAAATCACTTATTTTATAAATTAGTTCATTACGATGATGGTGTGCCTGAAATCGTTTTAGGTATCCAAAACAATCGTTTTATGGATACAAAAAACGATTTATTGGATACAAAAAACGATTTGCATAGTTTAGGAATTTGTGGATAATAAAAATGATTGTTGGATACAAAAAACGATTATATGGATACAAAAAACGATTTATTGGATACATAAAACGATTTAAAATATATCTTATTATATATACTAGATGAGTGAGTATAATTGTAAAAAATGTAATTATTCAACAAAATATGCACAAAATTTTAAAAGACATATAAATTCTTCCAAGCATAAGAAAAATATTTGTGCTCCAATTGATGGAGTAAAAAAATATATTTGTGAATGTGGAAAAAAATATAAATATCATACTGGACTAGCAAAACATAAACATAAATGTAAATTTATAAACGAACAGAAAGAAGAAAGAGAAAAAGAAGAAAAAGAAAAAAAAGAAAAACAAAAAGATGAAGAAATACAACTATTAAAAGCAGCAATAGCAGAAATTAAACTTCAACAAAAAAACGACCATAGTAAACATACAACTATATTGGAAGCTGTAAATACTATGGTTAAGAACAGTAAGGAATTAACAGAGGCAACAAAAAAAATAGCGGAAAATGGTGGTTCTGGAAACAACTATACAGACTGTTATAACCAGAAGATGACTATCAATGTTTTCCTGAACGAAGAATGCAAAAATGCTATGAATTTGACCGATTTTGTTGATCAATTTAAAGTTTCTCTTGAAGATTTACATTACACACGAGACAATGGTTTTGCTCAGGGAATAACAAATATATTTACCAAGCAACTAAAAAATATGGATCCCACTACAAGGCCTATACATTGTAGTGATTCTAAGAGATTACAGTTCTATGTAAAAGATGAGAACGAATGGGTAAAAGATACAGATGGTGAGAAGTTAAATTCGACAATTAATAAGATAAAAATTAAACAGGCAAATTCATTAACGGAATGGGAACTAGATCATCCAGATTTTATAAAAGATCCTAAATTAACAGATGAGTGGTGTAGTATAATGGCTAAAATAGCACCAGAATCAAAAAATGATATACCAAAAATCAAACGAAGTTTTGCTAAGTATTATGAACTTAAGGAAGCAATGGACAAGATTAAGAGTTGAATATAACTACCTCTTTTGTTGTATCTGCTGGATTTTTGGAATTAATTGCCCGTCTAGCACTAATAATTTCTTTATTGTAATCAATAAAGGTATTATTAACTAAATCAGTATTTGAATTACTCATTATAAATTTTACTTTTTGATCTGTAAATTTACCAACTGATGTAAATAATTTATTATGTGTTTTTAAATCAAATCCACAAGCATTATATCCAACAAAACTATTATTGTCTTCAGGAACATATGGTGGGTCTAAATAAACAAAATCATCATTTTTAATTTTTTTTATAGAGTCTTCAAATCCTAAATGATGAAACACAACATTCTTAATCAACTTACTAATATTCATAATATTTTCTTCAACTATAATTTTTGGAATATTCAGAGTTTTTCTATCTTTTAATCCAAATGGTATATTAAAATTTCCATCTTTGTTTTCTCTAAACATTCCTCTAAATCCAACTTTATTGAGAAATATAAAATAAGCAGCATTGAGAGTTGAATTAAAGTCGGTGGTATTAAATTTATATACAATCCAATAATAAAAGTGTTCTCTTGTTTCGGTATAATTATCAATATTTACCTTTGGCGCACCTTTTTGTTTATGTGTATTAATTTGTATTTTTTGATATTGATGTATTAAATTTTTAACCAATCGTATTAACAATTTGGGATTAGATTGGACGTGTTTGAAAGTATTTATAAGACGAATATTGAGATCATATGCGTTTATGGTTTTATTAATTTTAATTTTATTATTTTCTTGTAATGCAAGAATAGCTAATAATACACTACCTCCTCCTAAAAATATATCATGATATGAGTTAAATTCTTTTGGTATTTTATTAATAATATGGGTAAGTAATTTATGTTTTCCCCCAACCCATTTTAGAAACGATTTTTGTATTTTCATTTTCATTATAGGTAATAATTTGTATATTATCTAAATCAATTTTAATAGATAATATAATATTTACCAACTGGAAAAGCCACCGAACCCTTCATTTGCGGCAACGGGTTCATTAGAAATACCTGGACTATTTGCGTCAACTAATCCATTAAAGCCTCCACTATTATATATATTATTGGAAGTAGCATTATTATTTTGTGGAATGTCTTGTGATGGTGGATTTTGTGGTGGGAGCATTTGAGTGGGAGAACTCATTGCGTTATGAGATTTTAAGTAATCCGCACGGGAAGCTGCGTGTTGTGTAGGCATTCCTGCTCGTGAAATGGGTTGACTAACTTTAACTACAGATGGGTCTTTTTTCTTTTTATCATCACTAGATTTACCTTCCCAAAGTTCCTTAAGTCTTTCAATAAGAATTTTCATCTTTTCACCAACTTTTGTATGAGAATCATAAGCGATAACAATGAATACTAAAATGAAGCTAAAGAAGTTCATATTTCCGTATGATCTACCACTGTAAGTAGGTATATATGTAACAAGTCTATGAATTAAGAAAATACCGGAAAGAACAAGAACAAATTGTCCAATAATTTCACCTAAAAGTTCTAAATGACCCTTACTTTCATCGGGTTCAGGTATAAGGGTATCTACTAAATGATTGTATAAAGCCATAGGAACTAAAGATAATAATAAATATTGTCCTATGTTTAATAAATCGTGTTTAGTCTCGGTATCGAAATTAAAAACATGATTTATAAATCCTGGTTTAGTATTTTTGGTTGAATTATCAACGTCTTCCATATGATTTATAAAAAGAAATTAAAAATAAATGAAGAATAATAATTAAATGTATGGAGAATTGGGTTATTTGAATTTAGTACGGCAAATAATAAAAAGCGGTATAAAGGAAGTAGGTAGAAATGGAACAACATATACAAATGTAGGTGCTATGTTGAAATTTTCATTGAAAGATAATAAAATACCTTTATTGACAACAAAAAAGTTGGCGTGGCGCGTATGCCTAAAGGAACTATTATGGTTTATTAATGGAGATACAAATAATAAATTGTTAAAAGAGCAAAATGTAAAAATTTGGAATGGTAATGGAACAAGGGAATTTTTAGATTCTCGTGGATTACAAAATTTAAGAGAAGATGATTTGGGTCCAGTATATGGGCACCAGTGGAGATATTGGAACGCCCCGTATAATAAAGAGAAGGGATGTTTGGGTAACTATAATGGTAAAGGAATAGATCAGTTACAAAACATCATTGATGAAATAACAAAATCAAAAGCAACTGGGGAATCGTGTCGTCGTATGATAATGAGTGCATGGAACCCAGAGCAATTGGATGAAATGGCTTTACCTCCTTGTCATGTATTATCTCAATATCATTTGATAGATAATAAATTAAGTTGTAGTTTATATCAGAGAAGCGGTGACGTGGGATTAGGGGTGCCTTTTAATATTGCGTCTTATAGTTTTTTAACACATTTATTAGCAAGACATTGTGATGTAGAGACAGGTGAATTGGTTCATTTTATAGGAAATGCCCATATTTATGATGATCATGTTGAACCATTAAAAATCCAATTAAAAAATGATCCATATGAATTTCCTGATTTAGTAATAAATGAAAAACGAGATAATATAGATGATTATAAAATAGAAGATTTTGTAATAAATAATTATAATTTTCACAATGTTATAAGAATGAATATGCGTGTATAATTATTTAAAAAAAAAGGAAATAAACTATATAAATGAGTAGATTTGATAGACGATTAAAAGGGGCTACTAATAAAAAATCAGGGTCTGGAGCGGCGTGTGTTCCACAACCTATACCAAGAAGAGGGCCATTATTGTCTGGAATGATGTATGGTGGTTCAACACAACAAATGACTCCTTTTATACAAAGAAATACAGTAAATTCTACTATAAACCAAAGTTTGGATAGTATAGTAAATGAATTAGAGAAGACGGAAACTTCAAGTACAAAAAAAATAAGCGACACTAATATAGAGATGATAAAAAGAAGATTGAGAAGATTAGAATCAAATAAAGGAAATACTTCAAAAACTAATAAAGTATATGAAAGTTTAGGCAAAAGATTGGGTAATTTGGAGAAAATGTATTCAGAAAATATGGAAAACATGGAAAAATATGTTAGAAACCAAGAAGATAGAATTAATTTATTAACAGCAGATTATAGGAAAACACTTGAAACATTGAATAAAATAATAAAAGATATGAATGTAAAAATAATGGATTTGGACTCGACAACGTTTAAAAAACCAAAAGCAGAAGAATTTCAAGAAGAAGTAACTTCCCAAAAAACAACACCTCAAAAAGAAACAACACCTCAAAAAGAAACAACACCTCAAAAAGCAACAATAGTGTCTGTAAGGAAACCGGATGTAGAAGATAAGGATGAAGAAGTAAAATTACCAAAAGCAACAATAGTAAGTGTGAAAAATAACACAACACAAGAAAATAATGATGATAAGGTAATAAAAGAAGTAACAGAAGAAATGTTATCTAAAGTAAGTAATGTAACAAGTAAAGTTAAGAAAAATATATCATTTACAGTAACAGAAAAGGCAGAAGTAAGTACTTAAAATTGAAAATAATATAAATAAATAATTTTATATTATTAAAAGAATAATGAAGCTCACACTTGAAAATCGCAAGAAAGTCAGTCAATTTAGCAATATTTTGAAACATTTAAAACATTTTAGTCAAGATATTGAAATCGTTATTAATAACGATGGTTTATATGCACAAGGAATGGATAGTGGACATGTAGCATTATTTGAGTTGGTATTAAAAAGTGATTGGTTTACAAGTTATGATGTGGATGAGAATGTAAGTTTGGGCATTAATTGCGAATTGATAGCAAAAGTATTGAATTGTTTGAACAATAATCAGACAATTACAATGGAATATGATACAAAAAAAGATAATTTAACTATTAGTTTAATTCCACGAGATGGAGAGAAATGTATGAAGAAGGAGTTTAAAATGCCTTTGATGGATTTAAATACTGAACTTATGGAAATTCCAGATGCCGAATATACAGCAGATTTGGAGATAGAAAGTCAAGAATTTTATCATTTAATTGATGAGATGAGTATATTTGGAGATACACTAGGTGTAAATTTTAGCTATGATGAAGTAAAATTTACAGGAAAGGGAAATTTGGGTGAAATGACTGCTGTTATAAAGGAAGATGATATTATTATGTATGCTGTAGAGGAGGATGCCAATATGAATATAGAGTATGCTATGAGTTATTTAAAAACATTTACGTGTTTTAGTAGAGTAAATTCTGTAGTAAAAATCCATATGAGCGATAATATTCCTATGAAAATCCAATATGATATGGAAGATGTGGGTGAAGATGAAGAGACAGAGGTTGAAAATTATCTTAGATTTTATTTAGCACCAAAGCAGGAAGATTTTTAACTTCTCTCTTACCTTGATAGGCAATTTTCATATTAGAAAATATTAATAATTTTTTAACAAATAAAACAAAATTAGGTTTTGATATTTTTAATATAGATTTTGCTACTTGATCAAAAGTGAGAATAACAGGTTTTTCTTCAAAATTATAAATTTGATTAATATATTGTTCACCAAAGAATCCAGATAAATAACTATTATTTAAACAGGTTTCGTAATGTTCTACCATATAAGCTTGTTTAACATAACTCAAATATTCGGTTCTAAATTTACCAGTAGCCAATTTTTTTAATATTTTTAATGTGCCCTTAACAACGTCTTCGATGTCTTTATTTTTACAAGATATTTCAAGGGTAATATATGTTCCATATGGTGTTGTATAGTTATCTAGTCCAACATTATAAATAAGTTGTTTTTTTTCACGCAATTCTTCCATTATGAGAGATGTAATACCACTACCGATAAATTCCTTAAAGAAATCAATATAGAAAATTTCCATGTCCTTTTGGTATAATTGACTATGAAATGAAAACATAATGGTGGTGTTTTCTATAGAATTATTTTTTAAGAATTTAATTTGATTGCCTACAGTAAAAATATCATTATATTTTGGTATAATTCTAATGGGTGGAACTTTAGATAATTTTTTTCTAATAATATTGAGAACTTTATTTTTAGAGAAATTTCCTGAAATAACAAAAATAATATTACCTGCGCCATAAAATTTATGAAACCAATTTTTAAGATGTCTTATTGTAATATCTTTTAAATTTTTTATTTGTAATTTAGTATCATCTTGAACAATTAATCCTTCTGGTCTAAATAAAATACTATTCATTAAATTATATAATGGATTAGATGGGTATGTTTGATGCATAAGAAGTTCATTATGAACAGCTTTTTTTTCTTTCTTTGTTCTAGACGATGTAATAATAGGAAAGGTACAAATACTTGTAATATAATCAACCATTTCATTTGTATAATCGGCTAAACCGTGCATATAATATTGGGTATTTGTTTGTCCAGTAGAGGCATTAGTTAGAACGCCTTTTTTCTTCCAATAATTTGTACATCCCTTGGTTCCACATTTTTTCCAACTTTCAGTAATAATATGTTCTAATAAATGTGTTATACCCGCATTTTCTTTGGTCTCGTGAATAAACCCGTTACTTATATATGCTTCTACCATAGTAGTTTTAGATTGAGGATTTCTATTTAGAACAATTTGAAAATCGTTAATTATTATAATTTCGTGTTTAGGAGCCATTATATATTTATTACGGAAAAAATATAAATATCCTTTCTTAAATACTTATAACAATGTTTGCAAAATATTTTATATTTGTTTTTATTTTTAGTGTAGTATTATTTTTATATTTACATATAACTTATCATTTAAAATGTGGTAATGATCTGGAGGTATATACCATAGAACAACCTTCAAAGGAAAAGTTGGAAGAGATATGTGACTTGAGACAACCAGTAATATTTAAGTTTAACAACGAAGATATTATTAATAATATAAATTTAAGTGTTTTAGACGATAATTATAGTGCTTTTGATATTAATTTAAGAGATTTAAGTAATAAAGATGATAGTAGTGAATTATATTTACCGTTTTTATTAAGTGAAGGGTTAAATATATTTAGAAACGATAAAAATAGTAAATTTATTACAGAAAACAATAGAGAGTTTTTGAATGAGACGGCGGTAGTTAAAACATATAAATACAATGATGGTTTTTTGAGACCAGCACTTGTATCTAAATGTAGTTATGATTTTATGAGTGGTAGTATAGGAAGCAAAACACCATTGCGATACGATTTAAATTATAGAAATTATTACTATGTAACATCAGGTCAGGTAAAATTAAAATTAATACCACCTCATAGCAAAAAGTATTTATATGTAAACAAAGATTATGATAATTTTGAATTTTCATCTCCATTAAATATTTGGAATATTCAACAGAAATATAAGGCAGATTTCAGCAAGGTAAAAGTATTAGATGTTACCTTAAACAAGGGAGATATTATTTATATACCTGCTTATTGGTTTTATAGTATTAGTTTTGAAAAGATGTCTAGTATATGTACATTTAAATATAGAACATTTATGAATTCACTTGCTATTACACCAGAATTAATTTTAAGTTTATTACAAGGGCAAAATATTAAAAGGGATATAGCTGTAAAAATGGAGAAAGAAGAAACAGATAATGAAGATAATAGTAAAATAGTTAAAAATGAAACATAATATTGTAGTATTATAACATTATTATGTTTATAAATGTCCCAGATGAAATATTATTATATATAATTACTTTTGGCAATTTTAAAAGTAGAGAGTTTATAAAATTGCGCAACATTAATAAACTAATGAAGAGGTTAATGGATACTAGTTTAACATTAGAGAAATACCCATATTTACGAAAAGAATCTCTAACTAGTTTTACCGTATGTTATCATAAATATATTAATACTTTAAGTCAATTAAGGGAGGAGGCAGACAGAGAATATGAAATAAGTTATTCAAATATGTTAATAGAAAATGGGTGGGTGTAAAATTGAAGTAAAAATATATTAGAAGAATGAAACTATAAGTAATAAAAGATGGTTAAAACTTTCAAGATACGTATATCAGACCGTAAGGTTAGTGAATATAGTGTTGTTGATGCGTATTCTTTAAAAACCGTAGCGATGCCGAAGGGTTTAAATCCCATACAATCAAAATTAATGAATCAGGATATTTTTACGTGTGAAGACGAAATGGTACTTCTTTTACATTCATCGGCTCGTTCTATGGAAGGAATACCTGGAGTATTAGTTCTTGAGGGAAATAAAACATTTGGAAAAATAAAAAAAAAATATTTTTACAAATGTATTCCTGATGATAAAAGAATGCCTATATTTCTAGTAGCATATAGTGTAAGATTGGGTTTTAATAAAAATATAAAAAATAAGTATGTTGTATTTAAATACAAGGAATGGACTGGAAAGCATCCTGTTGCTACATTAGTTAATAACTTGGGAGATGTTAGTGAATTAGACAATTTTTATGAATATCAATTGTATTGTAAAAGCCTATATGCTTCTATACAAAATATAACAAAAAAGGCAATGAAGGCTTTGAAATTGAAAACAGAAACAGAGTATATTGAAGATATTATAAGTAATAATAAATTAGAGGATTATAGAAATAGAAATATTATTAGTATAGATCCTTCAACAAGTCGTGATTTCGACGATGCTTTTGATATTGAAGTATTGGGTGATAACCGTTATAGAGTCGGTATCTACATTTCTAACGTATCCTTCTGGATGGATGCTCTTGATTTGTGGGATTCCTTTTCAAGTAGAATATCTACTATTTATTTACCGGATAGAAAGCGTCCTATGTTACCAACAGTATTATCTGACGCGTTATGTAGTTTAACTGAAAATGATATACGTTTCGCCTTATGTTTGAATTTGGTTATAGAAGATTCTGAAATAAAGAATTATGAATTTAAAAACTGTGTTATAAAGGTAAAAAAGAATTATAGGTATGATACAAAAGAACAAGAAGAATGTGTTGATTATACAATTATGAGGGATTTAATATGGTGTATGAATAAAAAGAAAAAATATGTTGATAGTATTGATAGTAGTCACGATGTAATAGCGTATTTGATGATTACATATAATTATATATCTGCTGTAAATTTGAATAAATTGGATGTTGGTATTTTTAGAAGTGCTAAATTGAGTGAAAGTTTTAAACCACCGGAACACATTTCACAAGAAATGAAGAAGTTTTTGAAACATTGGAATAGCATGGGTGGTAAATATTGTAAGACAATGGGAAGTCATGATATGTTGGAACTGGAGGCATATGTTCATATAACAAGTCCTATTAGGAGACTAGTAGATTTGTTAAATATTATGATTTTACAAGATAAATTAGATTTGCATAAAATGAGCGAAAAGGGTAAAAAATTCTATGATTATTGGACAAGTAACCAATCAATTGATTATATTAATACAACTATGAGAAGTGTACGGAAGGTTCAAAATGATTGTGCTATGTTGAAGATATGTAGTGATGATAAGAGCATTCTCAACAAGACATATGATGGTTTTATATTTGATAAGATTGTTAGAAATGATATGTTGTATCAATATATGGTATATTTAAATGATTTGAAGATGGTAAATAGATTTACCAGTCGTCATAATATAGAAAATCAATCAATTAATAAATTTAAATTGTATATATTTACGGATGAATCCACTTTAAAGCAAAAAATACGAGTGGAATTATTAGACTAAAAAGTATAGTATATTTAAGAACCTTTGGATTCATATTTTCGAAATCACTTTCTTCTATTCTGTGAGATATTCCCATTATAAAAAAATATAAAATTTTTTATTTAAGTATTTTTATTATTTACTACCATGTTTTTTATTACGACAAGTAATTTTACAAATAGATTTACTAACGCTTCCACAATGTTTTCCCTTTGTTTTTGAGTATTCCATTTGTCCTTTTACATAATAATGGTCACCCTCATTTTTGCGTTTTTCAGCTTTTTTCTCCATTTCAGCTTGCTTTATACGCATACCACGGGATGTATTCTTTCCATATTTTTTAAATGTTTCTTTCTTCTTGTTTTTGCCTTTGGCACGTTGTCCGTTTGGTCGATTACTTGACTTTCCCATATTAATAGTTTATAGTATATTCCTAAAATATTAATTGTTTATTCAATTTTCTCATCACTCTTACATCCAGCATCTTGTAAATGTTGCTGAACTTCTTTTACCAAGTCACTTGTAGAAGAAACATAAAAATCAGGCAAGATAGCGTGTACTACAGCTTTTAACGAACCAATCGCAAAAATGTATGCCATTTGGAGGGAGAATTTAGCGTGTGTCTGATAATCCATACAGACTGTCTTGGGATGTTTGAAACAACGGTCCATTACTATATATTTGAATTACTTTTTTTAACGATAAAAATAAGGACAAGCAATCCCACGAAGCATTATGAACATTTACGTTATTTCTAGGGATAATATCAAACGCTTTATATAGTGTTCCACTGCTATATTGTTTTGTATTCACTAACTTCGAAAAGAATGGTTGTATATCAAAAAATCGTTTTTCCCACTTGTAAAATCTAGATTTTCTGTTAATACTATTTAATTTTAAATTTTCTTTAATAACATGATAGTCATTCCCCATTGAGTATAAATTATATTTCTCTCCATTTTTATTTTTACAAAACATATAGAAAAGTTTCATGGCTAGTTTAAAAGGTTTCCCTTCTTTATATAAGGTTTCCTGATTTATTCCGGTTAAATTTGTAAAATATTTACTTAACCTTGGATTTATATGGGGAAGAACGTATAAATTAAGTTTTTTAGTGATAGCTATAGTATTACCTTTTTTTTTAACTCGAATAGCAGATATTTGCACTAATTCACGGAATTCATTTTCTCCACCCCATTCTCTTTCTTGAGAACCCTCCCAGGCAGTAAATTCGGTATCATAAATAATGAAAGTATCAGGTAATTTATCAAAAAATTTATTGTTATTCATTTAAATATTACTTATATTATAATATAAATTATTAATATCTTTAAGCAAGTCAAGATATTTTAAGGTTGAAAAATGACATACAATTTTAAAATTGAATTTTTGATATAAACATAAATTCGATTATATAAACACAATGAAAGTAAAAACATATAGTCAACTGTATACTACTATATTAAATTTTAACAAAGATGAATTTAAGTCTTGGTTAGATCAGGGTTCAGGAACGGAAAAAGGCTGGAAATTAGAAGCTAGTTTTAGATTATTTCAAAGTCTTGAGTGTATATTACAAGATTGGAGAGCTTGTTCTGGTAATCTTAATCTAGAAGATATTGAATTGATGAGTGATAGTAAAAAAGAATTATTTGAAGATGAAGATGGAAAAGAAAAGTTCGTTAACCAGGGAGGAGACTCATCGGACCACACTATGATAAATCGATCTAATGATAAACATATTATGGGTACAACGAGTAAGAATCTAAAAAAAATTCAATCGGGTAAACTGGATATTTTACAACTTAAAAATTATTTAAAAAAGCAGGAAAAAAAGGGTTATCAAATTTCATATTGTATAGTTATTAGTTGTAAAAAAGAGCTAGAAAAAATGAAAGATAGGATGCGTAAAACTAGCGGAGATATTAAGGAAATTTTGGATAGAGAAGATACTATTGTAGTAGATATTACTGACCTTCTGGACGCATTTAGTGTATTTAAAGATAACTTCTCAGGTATTACCTTAAATCAACTTTATGGAATAAAACGAACACCGATGATCCATAAAAGTTATCAAGGAATGAGTTTACAAAAGTTATTTTACAATATCAGAAACGGTCATAAGCGTTTAATTTTAGGACTGATTTGTAGAAGTGGTAAAACATATATTATGGGTGGATTAGTTGATTTTATAACGCGTGGAGGACTAGACGAACTTTCTTTAAAAAAGAATTATATGATTATTACAGCAGCTCCTGGCGAGACTATACAACAATATAAAGAACTATTTAGACAACATTCTCAATTTGAAAATGTTAAGGTTCACGAATTAAATGGTAAAACCGCAAAAAAATTAAGTAAAACAATTAATTTTAATGAAGTAAATGTCCTTATTTGTTCGGATATGTATTTGAAAAATACAACTTCTGTTGAGTATAATGAAGAACGAGAAAACGATAAAAAGGCATTTAAAAAGATGAAATGGTTAAAAGACCAATGTGGGGTTATATTTTACGATGAATGTCATAAAGGAGGAACAACGTTTCTCTCGCAGGGAATAATGGAATTTTATGGTTCACAAGCTATTAATATTTATACAACTGCTACATATGAAAAACCATTAAATGCTTATGATTGTCCTGTTATTACAAGAGATTTTGAAGATATTATGCTCTGTAAAAATGTTAATAATCCAATTCATCAAGAAAGATTTGTGAAAAAGCACGGAGAATTTGGATTATGGATGATTAATAATTATAGTGAAGAAACAATAATCAGAGAAAATGAAGAGTTTCCAGAGATGTGTGTTTTAACAAATAGATTAACAGAAAAATATTTACAACAAGTAATAGATTATTATAAAAGAAATCCAGGTCGGTTAGAAGGATTAAGCCTTACTGGAATGTTTATTCTAAAAAATTCTTATGATGATAATGGAGTAAGAAGTGTTAAAGCAAAATTTCAAAGACCTAAAATTGTATTAGACTTATTTTATAATATCTATGGAAAAAGAGACAACTCTATATTAGGATTTGATCCTAAATATGAAGATAATATGATGAGTAGATTTAAAAAAGTATCACAACAAAGAGGTAGTAGATTTTTAGCAGAAGAAGATGTATTAGTTACTATGGTATTTCTTCCTCCGAAAGATATTAATACAACATCAATAGCTCTTAAAAAGTTGTTAGAGAGGAAAAAAGTAGTACCTAATTCTAAAATTGTCATTATAAATAGTAAAGTGAACACGGCTAGTCAAGCAAAAAAGGAAGTTCAGAAGGCAGTAAAAGATGCTAGGAAAAAAAATAACGATCCGGATACTGATGATGATGAAATGATAAGAAATATTCTTGTTTTGGCTTGCGGTCAGTGTAGTCTAGGTGTAACAATTAATGAGTGTGATATGATTTTATTGTTAAATGATTCAAAGTCAAATGATGATAATTTTCAAAAAATGATGAGGTGTATGACTCCAGGAGAAGGTAAAAAAATTGGGTGTGTAGTTGATTTTAATATTCAAAGAGTAGTGAAGGAAACTATTATTAATTATGCTTTAACATTAACACCAGATAAACATCCAAGGGAAGCAGTAAAATATTTATTAGAATCACGCGTATTTAATGTTAATCCTGATGATTGGGAAGTTAGTATGGGAAAAAGTGAGAATAAAATAAATAAAATATGTGAGGATTTTTATGAAATTTATTCTAATGATATTTCTCAAATAAAAACATTAGTATCTAAATTAAAATTTAAAAAGGACACGGGCAGTGAATATCAAGATTTATACAATCATTTTCATTATGTTGATAGTAAGAAAAAATCAAATAAAGAAGAGAAAGAAGATACTGAAGGATTAAAAAGCGGTGTAGTAAAAGTAGATCATGAGAGTAAAGAAAGTAAATCTTCAACAAGTAATAAAAAAGAGGAAAAGAATATAAATATGTTTGATTTAATTAGACATCTTATTCCGTTAGTATTACTGGTGTCTATTTCGTTGAAAGATGAAGAAACAGAATTAAGTGAAATTTGGAATAGTATTTTGAATGATAAAAATTTATATAAATTAGTTTATGAACAAATTAAAAGTTGGTGGGGCCAACATATTGATGAAAACAAACTTAAACAATTAATGGGTGTATATATTAAAGAAAAGATGGATAAAGGTCAACAGCAAATATGGCGAACTATGAAAGAAGTTTTTCTAAAAGCAAAAAATAATAGAAAGAATTTGTCTAAATTGATAGATGATTATCTTATTCCTCAAGAAATGGAGAAAAAAAAGAATGCCGAATTTTCAACACCATATAAGGAAAGAAGAGAAATGTTAGATTTACTTCCTAAGAGTTTTTGGACTAGTGTTAAGAAAGTATTTGAGCCCTGTAGTGGAAAAGGAGGATTTCTAATAGATATAATTGATCTATTTATGGATGGACTTAAGTCTACATATGAAGATGAAGAAGAGCGATATAGAGTCATAGTAGAAGATTGTCTGTATTTTAGTGATATTAATGATTTAAATATATTTATTTGTAAATTGTTAATTGACCCGGAAAATAAATATAATTTGAATTATAATTACGGAGACACTTTGGAGTTGGATATAACTAAAACAACTGAAAATTGGAAAGGAGTTACACATTTTGCTGCTGTAATTGGAAATCCACCATATAATATTCCAAAGGAGAAGAAACGAACTGGTGGATATGGTGGAACTACATTGTGGGATAAATTTGTAATATATTCTATAGACAAATGTTTAAAAGATGAAGGTAAACTGGTTTTCATTCATCCTCCATCCTGGCGGAAACCAGAGCATCATTTGTGGGAAAAAATGACAAGTGAAAATACAATAATTACAATGAAGTGTTTTACAGAAAAACAAGGAAAAGAAATGTTTGGTTGTGGAGTTACTGTGGATTACTATTTATTAGAAAAGACACAAAAAAACGTAAGAACTAAAATTATAGCACAAGATGGAAAAACATATAATGAGGATTTAACTGAATGGGATTTCCTACCAGCGGGAGAAATTGATAAGATAAAAAAAATATTGGCGAAAAAGGAAGACCAAAATTTAAATGTAATGTATTCTTCTTCTATTTATGATACGAGAAGGTCAAGAATGAGTCCTATGAAAAAAACAGAGAAGAAGGATATCAAAAGCTATTATGCTAGAAGTAAAGATAATGGTTTTAAAAAAGAATGTATTCATAGCATGACTCAGAAGGGGATAGGATTTAGAATGTGTAATGAAGATGTTGGTCATTTTGGAACAAAAAAGGTAATATTATCATTTGGTAGATATCAGTATCCTTATAATGATTATGAAGGTGAATATGGAATGACACAGGTTACATATGGATTAGAAATTAAGGATAAAGATGAAGGGGATAAAATGTGTCAAGCAATAAATACAAAAGAATTTAAATCAATTATTAAATATACAAAATGGACTGTATTTCACACAGATTGGAGAATGTTTAAATATTTTAAAAAGGACTTTTGGAAAGAATTTGTAGATGTAGATGAAAACTAATTCTAGTTTATAATTAAAAAATTTTTTTATTGATATTCATTTAAAAATTACTTATATTATAATATATAATGCAAGTAAGTGAATGCGAACGTGTAGGAGGCAAGGGATTGTTTTCTTTAAAATTTGTGCCAAAAGGCGATATTGTCTTTGTTTTAACAGGGCAAATAAAGGATACACCGTGTAAATATTCAATAGAAATTGGTGAAAACCAACATATTTTAGATGATGAAGGAGTATTTATGAATCATTCATTTGATCCAAGTTGTAAGATAGATGGTAAGAATGTGGTAGCGGTAAAAAATATTTTAATAGGAGACGAGTTATGCTTTAATTATAATGAAAGCGAAACACATATGGCTTGTCCGTTTGAAGTAAATGGGGTAGAGGTTAAAGGGAAGTGTTAGGTGAGGATTTTCTTTACTACCTAGTAATGCGGTAACTACTGAAGTCATCTAAAAAAAATTTTATAATACTTAACCCTAATCAATTTTAGAGATATAGACTCTGATTAGTTGCGATGCTTTTCAATACTAGATCCTTTACTGTAGCCAATTTATGTTGAAGTCCAACATTTTCCTGAATAATAGCACATTTTTCAATCTCGTTGCAAACATTCACAATCTTCAATATTGCCTTCACAAAATCTCCCACATAAATATCATATTTCTTTGCTTCTTCATAAATTTTCTTACAAGCTAATTCGTCTTCAGCTTTACACCACGCATAAGTAAAATCGCACATATCATAGTGAATCTTATAATTATCTGTAAAATTTGTTTGATGTTCTGTTTCTACATCATAATATTTATCCAAGAAGTTCTTGATTCTATTAACTCCATTTTTAATAGCATCATTTGCCCTAGTATGTTTTACACTAACATAAGCCATGTCTTGACTAAGCCTAATAGGTGTGAACACAGACAATACACTAACAATCTCCTCTGGTTTAAGTTCATCCAATACTCTACAATCTACCAAGTCTGCTACAGCCAAGGGATGAATTTCATGAATGTTTGAAGACATCAATCCCTTAGGAGTTAAAACAAATGCATCATCTACTTTTTCTATAAAATTATATTTTTCCAAAATCTTTAAATGGAGAGAAATTTCTTCATCAACATAACTTCTTGAGTTTCTTAATGACCTTTTATTTGTTTCCAAAAACCCAATAAAATCTTGATATTCCAAGTATTTCTTATAATCGTCCTGAAACGACTTATACTCTGCTTCAGTATTCGCTATTTTTCTTAATAGAGCCTTCTGCTTTTTACCACGCATCATATTTACTTTTTGTTTATCTTCGTATAAACTTCTAAGCACTTCAAGTGGAGTTCTCAAATAATTGAACCCCTCTTCCTTTTTAGTTAATTGAGCGCCAAGATCTTTTTGCTGTTCCAAAAGTCTTTCAATCTGACCGTTGATTTCGTTATACATCATACTCTTATTGATGAACTCTTGAATATTAGACGTTCCACTAGCTAAAATAGCAAGTATGAGTTTGAAATCTATGTTAAAACGAGACTTAAGTGTATTTGGTGCTCCACAGAGTATCTTTCTGTATGTAGGCGCATCAGGATTACTATCATTAATATCATAAAGATTATTTAAGTGAATAATTACACCTTTATCATCTTTTCCACGTCTACCCGCCCTACCGGAGGCTTGTCCGTATTCATGAGAGTGTAGAAATCTAAATCCTCGCCCATCGTGCTTAGTCAGACTGGTGAAGATAACAGATTTAATACCCATATTGATACCTACGGCAAAGGTCTCAGTAGCAATTAATAGTCGAATGTAGTTCTCTCTGTATAGAATCTCAATCATTTCACGAAAGATAGGAGTAACTGACGCGTGGTGAACGGCAATACCTTTTTCCAGTAGTCGAATAATATTGCGAAATTCTGGAAGTGAAGTGTATTCCTTCCAATTGGATAGTTTATCAATTAAGATTTGGGTAGCACGTTTTTTAACGGTGGAACTGTAAGTTTCTCCTTCTTTAAATAAACATCGCTCTACCATTCTAGCATAATCATAGCATCCCTTTTTGGAAAAGACAAACATTAGTGTAGGAAGAAGTCCTTGAGAATCAAGATGATCTATTACTTTATTTATAACAAACTTTCTATTGACTCGCATTTTTTTATCGTGGAAATATTTCAAGACCTTTTTAATTTTATGATAAGTTGCTTCCTGAAATGGTTCATTTTTAGATTTAAGCAATATATTTTTATTAATAATGGGGTCAATCATATTTTGTGTTTTTACATCCATATTTTTGATGTTAGAATCAGGAAGTGTAACAAAACTGTAGTGAAACAGAGGAACATTTCTATGAGTAGTTTCACATAGGTAAATTCCTTTGCGTCCTACCTTCTCTTCATTCCATTTACAAATCTTGCTTGGATTATCTATAGTGGCGGATAGACCCAACCAAGGAATATGTTTTGGGGTAAGCATAATGGATTGTTCCCACACAGAACCTCTGTCTTTATCGTTGATGTAATGTACTTCATCAAATACAACACAACCAAGTTCGTTTTGAATATCAATATTAAAGTCAAGTTGAATTTTGTTAGCTTCATCTGGATTTTCTTGAAGGAAATTCATTTTTTTGAGTGTATTAAGATAAATTTCTGTAGTCATAACTAGGACATCAGCTTCAGGATTTTGTTTGTTATCACCCGTCAAAATACCAAATGAAAACTGTGGGAATTTTTTGGAAAGTTCATCCATCTTATCATTAGATAGGGCTTTAATAGGAGTAGTATAAATAATTTTCTTACCTTTATTCACAAAATATTTTATTGCGAATTCACTAGGAAGAGTCTTACCAGAGCCGGTAGGAGCACATACTAGTGCATCAAAGTTGTTATGTATAGCGAAAATGGCCCATTTCTGAAAATCAGAAAGTTCAAAAGGCCAGTCGCCAAAATAAGAGCTAACCTCTTGGTGGTTGGAGTCGTTAAATGCTTCGTTACAGATCTTCATGATTAGTATAAAGGTAATATGTAACTATTTGTTTAATTCAATTTTAAAATAGAAAATTGAAATAAAAATTTGAGAAATACCAATCAGTATACTACAAAAGAAAAAGACACGACTATACTACAATCATGATATCTAGAACATTCACCATAATCTTAGTTATAATCCTTGGAATAAATATTATAGAAACAAGTGCTGGAAATGGATTCTATAAAGGATATGTGATACAAAGCGTTATGAATAAGGCAAGAAAGAGAAATAGGACGATGCCTGTAATAAAAAAGATATGTCAAACAAAAATACTAAATATTTCAACTGATAAAACGATTATAACGGAAAAATGTGTTGAACCAAAATTGTATCTTACAGCGAAACAAAAAATGATTGAATCCATAATTATCTTATCAATATTAACTCTAGTTATCAGTGCGTGTTGTTGTATGAATGATAGAGATAGAGAAGAGTTGTTTGATATGTGGATGGGCATGTCGGCAGCTAATTTAGTAGATAGTATATTTAATGATGATTAGGCGTTATAATTAGGATTTGGATACAATTTACAAATACTACAAATTCTTTTACAGTGACAATCAAAAGAAGCATCCCAATCGCGAACCCAATTGTGATTACAAGTTGAGAAAATTTTTTTATTAGTATTAGTAATATCTTTTTTTAAAGAAACAATGCGAGCTTCCATTTCGTATATTTTTTTATAAATATTATTTTTTTTTTCGATAAGGTCTTTTACGTCTTGTGAGGGTTCTTTAAAATCTTGAGGTGTTTCCATTGTTATAATTATAATTATTAAATTATGAATATTCAATATCAATTTTATATGTAAGTAAATAATATATGAAAGAAACAAATATTATTTACTTTCTACGATGTAGAGAGTTAAATATTCCATTTAGACGTAAAATAGTTGTGTTATCTAGGCCAAATTTTAACGAAGATTATTGGTGGTATTAGAGACTTGAACCAATACAGATGGTTTTTGTAAGGCTATGATTTATTTCTTTTATAACTTTAAGATTTTTCCTTTCAAAATTATAACCGTATGTATTTGATATACATAGACAACCTTTTATATTTTTTTGTACGGAAGTATGTCCGTGTCCAAAAACCCAGGCGTGTGAATATTCTAATAATTCATCATAATGTGATGCGTACAAAAAATTATTTTCACAATTTCTATATTTTTTGGGTATAAGTTTGTATGAAGGTAAATAATGTGTAACAACGATGATGTATTTATTTTTATTGTGCTCTTTTAAGAAATCTTTCAGCCAATTATAATCAGTATCGTTTTCTTGTTGGAATATTTTTAAAGACGGTAATTTTTTTTTAGAATAAGCTATAAAATCGGGATTATTAGTTAATTTAATTAACGGATCTTTGGGATTAATTCTATGAGACGTCCAAAGAGTGGTTCCTAATATTATAAAATCATTTGATTCAAAATAATCATTTTGAAGAACATATATATTTTTTAAATGTTTGAGGGTTTCTTTGATAAGAAAAGGTATACTTTTGAATGAATTTTTTGGTAGTTTATCTGAATCAAAATATTCGTGGTTTCCTAATATATAAAATATTTTTTCGAATAATGGAGAAACATTTTCAAAAAACGGCAAAAAATTGTGATGTTCAAAGAAACAAATATCACCAGCAAGTATTAGATATGGGGCAGAAGGAATTAAAAAGTTTTTAATATCTGGTAACGTATTATAACATTCTAAATGAATATCTGATAATATTTGAAAACGCATTATTTATTATATCCAAATATTATTTAAATAGTAATAGTAATAGTTATAAGAATTCTTCAATAGGAATATCTGGATTTAAATATTTGTATTTAATTTTTTTAACATGTCTAATTTCATTAAATTTTAATTTAAGGTGTAGATTATTAGAAACTTCTGTAAGTATATTACTAATATCTTTAGTGGGAGACCAATTACCAATACACATAAGAGAAGAACAACATAAACATTTAGAATTTATATATTTTAATTTCCAAGTTTCACCAATTTGGAGTAATCGCATATATGCGTGACCATTTACAGTTATTTGAGGTGGTTTCCAGGGATATTCTTGCGTGTATTTTAAATTAATATTAATTAAAAAATCTTGTGGAGTAAATTTAATAAAACAAAGAGTATTATTACCGTGATTAACTAGATAACATTCTAATTTTTGTGCTAACATTTCACTTTCATATTTTTCAAGTTCTTTTGTGAGTCTTCTAGTTTTATATGAAGACATTGTTAATATTTATATGTTAATATTACAAAAAATATTTAAGTAATATTAATAATTATTATAATTAAACAAAATGTTTATTCATATACTTTTGAATATTGAAATAGGTAACTTCTTCAGCACTATCAACATTTAAAAGTCCCTTTAATTTTTTATCAGGTTTAATAATTTTTCCATTGGGTAGTTTATTGTCCTTAATATATTGAATAATATATTTAGTTACCTCAGTCCGAGCCATTTTAGTTCCTTCAGGTTTATCCATAAAATTACACAGATCCTTTGAAATTTTAGTTGGAATAGCAAATCCAGAAGCTTTACGGTTCCCTTTTTTTTTATTTTTATTAGCTAGTTTTTCAAGATTTTTCATCTTTTTCTTTACCTTCTTTTCAAGAGATTTTACTTGGCTTGAAATCATAGTAATTTGCGATTTAAATGCGGAGAGTGAATTCAATAATACAAGAAACTCGGCTTTAACATCATCCGTAGACAAATCATTAGAAGATTGGGAGGTATCGTTGGACTGTTCCATAGACATATATTCTACATTAATGAAGAAGTTTTTAAATCAATTTTAATATAAATTAATATAATTAGAAAATTGATAAATTATATATTTTAGTAATTTTAATAGAAACATAAATAAGAATACATATGACTAGTGTGAAACGTGTTCCGAGAACTCCAAAATGTCTTAATGAAAGGTTATTAATAGAACAACTACAGTGTAAAAATCATCCTATATTAACAAGTTATATAGTTTATGATAATTTGGTAGAAGATGATTTCATATTATGTGTTAATCCATCTACATTCGAGTTTGTTATATACGATATAAAATTGGAAATGTATGATAATTATAAAAGTTTAAGAAGGAATTTAGACGAACTTTATATTGATAAAAAGTATTTGATTTATTTGATTAAATAAAATTTTATATTAAAAATATTATTTACTTATTTAATTTTTTATACTCGGTCGCTAGAATTGTCTTTGCTCCGGGTACTTCGTCGTGTAAGAACCCATTCCTCATTACCTGTTCCTCTGGGACCAGAACCACGGTGACTTACATTTCGACTATTGCCACCACCGCGACTTCCACTACGACTTTGATTACCAGAACGACGTCCTCCTCTCATTCTACGATCATCTTGTCCTTCAGATTCGACATCTTCTCCCTCACGGGATACTCTAGCTGCGTTACGCGTCTCACACATCAACCAACCACTACAAACTCCCCGAACCTCTCCTGCCTGATATGGATGGTCGTCATTATCGCTATTGCGAAGATTGAACGAAACATATTCTCCCTGAACTAGGTATTTATATTGCTCTGAAGCAACTACAATACCTGAGTGATGAACAAATACATCTTCATCTTTTTTCTCACCACTGAGAACTGTAACGAAACCAAAACCGGCTTTGTTATTAAACCATTTAACACGTCCAGTTAAACGAACATCTGTGCTTGTATCCACCGTGCTGGTGGGTGTATCAGTAATATCGGATTTACTCATGATTATAATACATATTATGGTTTCCTTTTTAAGTTGTTTGACTAATTATATAATAAGTTTTTTAATGTTCTAATATATAATTAAACTATATAAAACCATAATATGGTAATATAGCATTATGAAAATATTTTCTATAGTATCTAAAGGTTGTATAAATTATTTTTTAATTATATTAGGACTGGCTATATCACATTGGGTTATTTTTAACGCATATAATTATTTTTGCTATGAGTTTTCTTTATTTGGAATATTTAAGAATTTCTTTATGATGGGTTCACCTGTATGTATGTTTTTAAATACTGTTCAGTATGAGATTTCTAGACAGTATGTAAATATTTGGTTAGCAGCTGGAGCGGCAGTAATAGCATGGACGGTTGCTAAGATTAAATTTTAACGTTTTCTTTTAGATTTTCTCCTTTTTCTACGTGTTTTCTTTTTTCTTCTTCTTCTTTTTCTTCGTTTCGTTTTTTTTCTACGTGTCTTTCTTCTTCGTTTTTTTCTTCCACCTGCTATAGGCGGTATTCCTCCTAGAGAACCCATAAAACTATTATAAACGTCTGGACTAGCTAGTTGTCTAAACCAACCTACTAGATTATCACGTGTTCTAACTTGAGGAGGGGCCACCGTCCATCCACTAGTTAGCGA
>Ga0228638_1000018_pt1 | contig 56439 bp, 52 predicted proteins | sample 48DmetaG_FD_182704 | JGI IMG/M metagenome (GOLD analysis project Ga0228638, IMG submission 182704) | Seawater microbial communities from Monterey Bay, California, United States - 48D | ecosystem: Environmental > Aquatic > Marine > Coastal | place: USA: California | collected 2016-10-31 | reverse complement strand
GTTTATTTTTATCTTTTGTTGTCGTAATAAGTTCATATATGTCGTATGAAAATACATCTACGACAAATATACGATATTTAAAATACATTATTATACAGTAGAATAGTTTTTATTAATGTATTGTATTTATTATCTTTACAGTAAAATACAGAGAAAATACAAGTGATTAAATCGTTATTTATTTACCAATACAGAATTGACTAAATATTGCACCTAAAACGTCTTGGTCATTATCAATATTTCCAGTTATAGATCCAATATGATTAATAGCATCTTTAAGTTCTATACTTAATAGATCTCCAGGTAAATTGTTGTCTAATCCCTTTTGAATTAATAAAATTGACTCTAAAGCTGAATTAAGAGCCATATAATGGCGACTATTATTTATTACTATACTTGAATCACCTTTCATATTTTTCACTTGATCTACCAGTATTTTTTGAAGTGGAATTAAACTTTTTGAATCCCTTGATGAGATTCCGAATTTTATAATATCTATTTTCTGTTTAAGCCTTGATTCAATATTTGATGCTAAAGAAATATCAAAGTTGTTATTATGCTCATCAATTTTATTTTCAACCACTAAAAGATTTAGATTTTCATGACTTAATTTTTGGATTTCTTTTGCAGTTTCTTTTGGATCACTGTCTCGTTGATAAAGATAAATGAGAATAGACGCTTGACTTACTTTTTCTCTAGTCTTTTTAATACCAATAGATTCAACTATGTCTTTTGTTTCTCTAAGTCCAGCTGTATCTATGAATCTAAAGAGTATACCGTTCAAAACCAATGTATCTTCAATGCTGTCTCGAGTTGTTCCTGGAACATCAGAGACTATTGCCTTTTCTTCATTTAATAATGCATTTAATAAAGACGACTTTCCCACATTTGGTTTTCCAGCTATTGCCACTGGGACCCCTTTTTTTATAACATTTCCATACGAAAAAGAGTTTTTGAGACCACTAATATTTTTGTGAAGGAGATTGAGTAATGATTTCAATTGACTGATATTAGCAAATTCTACTTCCTCTTCACTAAAATCAAGTTCAAGTTCGATAAGAGCCTTGAACTGGATCAGTTCTTGGCGTAAGTTTTCCATTTTTTTTGAAAATCCACCTCGCATTTGTTGCATTGCAATTTGATGAGCTGATGCACTTTCAGCTGCTATTATGTCCGCTACAGCTTCCGCTTGACTTAAATCCATTTTTCGATTAAGGTAAGCTCTCAATGTGAACTCTCCTGCTTGGGCAGGATTTATTCCAACATCTAAATAGCATGTTATTATTTTTTGTTGTATGTAAGAAGAGCCATGGCAGGAAATCTCAACTACATTTTCTCCAGTATAAGAATGAGGTCCTTTGAATTTAGTTAATAACACCTCATCAATGATCTCTTGGTCTAAACTAAAATTTCCAAGAACAATCGTATTAGAGGGTATTTTATTCCAAGATTGTTTAGATTTAGAGCGAAAAAAAAATGATGTTTTCTCGAATGCATCAGGGCCTGAAAGACGAATAATACCAATAGCTCCACTTCCAGCAGGGGTAGCTAAAGCGATAATAGTTCCTTCACTTAACATTTTAAATTTTTTTACTGAATGTGGCTCTGCGTTTGTGGAGTCTGTGTTCATAATTTTTCCACAATTTTTGAATAGCTGTATTTTCTTCTAATTCTGGATTGGTTTCTACAATATTAATGTTCTGCTTATTGAAGAGTTTTTGCATTTCATTAAAAATGATCGCTGTAATTCCCTTATTTTGGTAATCAGGACGAACTCCAATTAAATAAAAAGAAGCGCGCTTATTGAAATACATAGCTTTTAAAATATGGATTGAGTTAAACAAAGTTAACTTACCATTTACCTTTTTGAGCGCTTCAGTGAAAGAAGGCATAGTGATAGAAAAACAGATGAGTTTTCCTTGTTGATCAATAATACATTTGATGAAATCAGGATTTATAAATTTTAAAAAACGTTTTTTGTAGTTTTCTATTTGGTAGTCCTGAATTGGAACATAGGATTGAAGTTTATTATATGTTTTATCAAGTAATTCAAACATTTGATCAACATATGGTATAATAGCTTTACGATTTTTAAAATTCAATAAAGAAAGATTATATCTTTCCATTATAAGTTTAGAAAAACGCTTTACTTTTTCAGGAGAAGATTCAAAATCATCAATTTTTATTTCATATTCCACCCATTTTGCAGCTTCATTGAAGCCAAGTTTTTTCAAGTGTTCAGAGTAGTAAGGGTAATTGTAAAGGGTAATCATAGTATTTTGTTCTTCATACCCTTTAATTAGAAGACCAGCTTTGTCCAAGTTTGAAAAACCTAAAGGGCCTTCAACACTTTCAAGATTGTGATCTTTTCCAAATTTAATTACGCAATCAATTAATGACTTAGTTACATTAATATTATCAATAACATCAAACCATCCAAAGCGAACTTTACTTTTTTTAATTTCTTTAATTTCAATCCAATTAACAATTGCAGCTATTCTACCAACAATTTTTTCACCTTGATAAGCTAGAAAAAAACTTGCATTTGCATTTTGATAAACAGGGTTTAAGTCAGGGTCGATAGTTTCAATTTCGTCGTTAATTAATGGAGGAACCCAATTTGGGTTTTCCTTGTACAAACTATAAGGAAACTTTACAAAAGCGAGATATTCAGCTTTAGTCTTTGCTTCTTTAATGACGATATCTTTTATCATATCCCTTAATTACTTTTGGCTTTACGGTTACGTTTACGTTCTTTTTTGGTGTTTTTCTTTAGTGTTTTATTTAAACTTCGTTCTTCTTTTTTTAGAGCCTTTGATTGAATTTCCTCCGCTGAAATGAAATCTTTGTGAAAATCAAATCTGTAAGATACTCCAACATTTGCTAATATTCTACTTGGACTACTTTTTGTTGATCCACCTATTGTGGCCTCAACCTGAATATTATCAGAATATAAATAGGCAAAACCAAGACGAAACAAAGAGTCTCTATAAAGTTCACTTCTATTTCCTTGACTTTCAATATAAACTGACCATAAAGGATTAAGTGTATGGGTCAAGGTGAGAATGTAACTCATTTGAGGATCTATAGATAAATAGCGATCATATGAAAAGTTTGTAACAAAAACCCAAGAACTTAAAAAATGCGATTGGGTAGCGAGAGTTCCTCTTAAGTGAAAAAAGGGTTCTTCATCCGCCGATATACCTAAATTTTGAAAGAAAATAGGGCGATAGATGTTTCCAAACACGTTATTGAATGGAAATGGGTTGTTTTTTTCAAAATTTATATTAGTTCCCAATGTAATAGAAATTGCCGGAATTAGTTCACGAAATTTGAAACCATTATTTGCTTTCCAACTATATACATTTTCTTCTCTTTCTTTTTTAAATGGGTCGTAAAACAAGTATTTGAAACCAATAAAATTTTGTAAAAAGCCGTTTCTTGGTGAACTAATTGGAACAGATAATATTTTAGAATTTAAACTTCCTTTTAAATATTTGCTCTCTAATGTTAACTCTAAGGTCTCAAACAAAAACCCCCAGCGTAAAGCAATAAATCCGAGACCTCCTTTGAAGGATGAATTGTTGTACCCGCTATGTGAATATTGATGAAATGATAATCCAATCTCAGATTGAATTACATTTTTACCAACTGAAAAAGCACCAATTGAGGCTCCTGGGCGATTGGAGTTAATTTGATCAGTATACTGAGCTTGAATAATAATAGAAAAAAGAGCAAAAACTAATGCGAGCCTTAAAGAAATCATATTACAAATATATGATAAGAATCTAGGATTTTTTGATATGAATACTTGTTAATGCATCATAAATTATCGCAGATTCAACACTAAATACTTACTTTTGAATTTTAAACAAATCTTTAAAGAGTGTTTTTCAAGTTTTTATTATTTTTTTTAGGAGGGATTTATGTACTAAGATTAATTTCTCCATTCTTATTTAAGCTATTGATTTCAAGCTTACTTAAAAAAACCAACCAAGTGCCTCCCAAGAATGATCAAAAACCACGAACGAAGAAAAAGACAGGCTCTGATTCTCTAGGTGAATATATTGATTATGAAGAAGTGGATTAATATCTCGCTTTCTTCAGCATTAATTACCCATGTGATTATCACATTTGGTTTTGTTTTATTATCTCTTTTATTTTATTACCCTTTACTTTCGGGTAAAATACTATTGCAATCAGATATTCGTCAGTATGATGGTATGTCAAGGCAATTAAAAGACTTTCGAGTAAATACGGAAAGTGAAACTTATTGGATCGATAATGCTTTTGGTGGAATGCCAACTTACCAATTGGGAGCTAAATATCCAGTAGATATTTTAAGTCCTATTTACTCCTTTTTTCGTATTATACCTCGACCTGCACATATCTTGTTTTTATATCTTTTAGGAGCTTACTTACTATTAATAATCATTAAAATGCCATGGCCAATTGCACTTTTTGGAGCTATTTCCTTTGGCTTTTCAACATACTTACTAATTATTTTACAAGTAGGGCATAACACAAAAGCACTTGCTGTGAGTTTTTTCCCATTTGTCATAGCTGGAATGCTACTTTTATTTAAAAAACGATGGCTTTGGGGAATTTTATTAAGCTGTTTAGCTATTGGTATGCAAATTAGGGCGAATCACTATCAAATGTCTTATTATTTATTAATGTTGATGGGAGTTTTTGTTTTAATTTATGGATACCATGCTGTAAGAAATAAAAATAGAAGAAGTTTTTTGAAGTCTTTTATAGGTTTAACTGCCGCTGGAATAATTGCTTTAGGTTTTAATGCTACTCCGCTATTAGCTACTGCTGAATATGCTCAATTCAGCACCCGTGGTGCAAGTGAATTAAAATTAAGTGCAAACGGAAGTCCAAAAGAACAGTCTTCTGGACTCGATTATGAATACATCACGGAGTACAGTTATGGAATTTTTGAAAGTTTGAATCTAATTGCACCTAGAATTCAAGGAGGTGGGTCAAGTGAAGATTTAGGATCTGACTATGGGATATATGATTTTTTGATTAAAAATGGAGTTGGGGTAGATCAAGCTTCACAATTTTCTAAAAATGTTCCAACTTATTGGGGAGATCAACCGATACTTGAAGCCCCTGCTTATATAGGAATTACTGTTTTCTTTTTTGCATTATTCGGGTTCTTTTTTACAAAAGGACCATTAAGAAACTCTTTGCTATTAGGTACATTATTTTCACTTTTACTTTCTTGGGGAAAGAATATGCCTTTTATAACAGATCTTCTAATAGATTATTTCCCTTTTTATAATAAATTTCGAGCGGTTTCTTCGATTCAGGTAGTGTTGGAGTTTTGTCTCCCAATTTCTGCCTCTATTGGGCTTTATAATCTATTTTACAAAGAAAAAAAGTTTGATTTTAAACGATTTATAAAAATTGCAGTTATCCCGATAATCCTATTAGTTATTATATTTTTATCCAAAGATATGCTGTCTTTCTCAGGATTGAATGACTCTTATCTTAGAGAAATTTACGGTTCTGATTTATTTTCTCAAATAAAAGAAGCTAGAGTATCTGTTTTTCAAGCAGATATTTTAAGAGGAATTCTTTTTTGTGCTGTGTTGATTATTATAATTAATTTATATGAGTTTAATAGGATTAAAAGAGGATTAGCTCTTGGGTTTGTGATTTTCATTTTATCATTAGACTTATTAAGTATAGCAAATCGGTATATTGATCGAGGGGCCTTTGTTTCAAGTCGTTTGGCATCTAAACCTTTTAATGTAACAGCTGCTGATCTGGCAATACAAAAAGATAATAGTCGTTTTCGTGTTTTTGAACCTCAATTAGGACTTACTGGTGGACGTACTGCCTACTTTCATAATGCAATTGGTGGGTATCACGGTGCAAAACCTAGAAGATTTGAAGAACTTTTTGAAGTTTATAATACTAAACAAAATGCAGGAATTTTAAATTTTCTAAATGTAAAATATATTCTTTTTCCTGATAAAGAAAATGGAAATTTAAAACCTTTACTCAACCCCAATGCATTAGGGTCTGTATGGTTAGTTTCAAATTTAAAAGAAGTAAATAGTGCCGATAATTTAATTGAAGAGCTAAATAATACCAACTTCTCAGATACCGCTTTGATCTTGAAAAAGGATGTTATTTCAAACATTGAAAATAAATATGTTAAAGATTCATTAATTAAAATAAAGCTAGCTGAATCTAAACCAAATTTTTTAAGTTATACAATAAAAAATGACAAACCTCAATTTGCTGTTTTTTCTGAAATGTATTATCCAAACGGATGGAAAGCAACAATTGACGGGGTTGAAGCACCTATTGTTAATGTGAACTATGTTTTAAGAGGCTTGCATATTCCATCAAATTCATCTCAGATAGAATTTAGATTTGAACCCGAAGTTATTGTTAAAGGCTCACTTCTTAGATGGATTAGTTTTGTAATCTTTTTAATAGTAATTATAACTTTAGGATATTTTCAGTATTTTAAGAAAACAAGTAAAGCTTGATGGGAATTGTAGCTAAACAGTCCATTTATAATTTAATAAGCATTGGCTTAGCCTTTTTGATTGGGGCTGTTAATATGCTCTTTTTATACCCTACTTTTCCTGGTAGAGAATTTCAGGGTTTGATAGTTGCTCTTTTGGCCAATTCTAATTTAATTCAACCCTTTTTGTCTTTTGGAGTTCAACATACATTAATTAAATTTTTTAGTGATGCTAAAAGTAAAGAAGAACGTGATCGTTTGTTTTGGTTTGTCATACTGTTTCCATTAATAATTTTAATCATATTAGTACCATTATATTTAAATTATAACTTGGAAATTCTCAGATTTTTATCCAATGATAATAAAGGAGTGGAACGCTTCCCTTTTTTAATAATAACTATAGCAATTTCTACTGCTTATTTTGAAATCTTTTTTAGCTGGTTACGTGTGAATTTAAAATCAATTTTTGGAAATTTTCTAAAAGAAGTTTATCCGCGATTTCTCACTTTTATTTTACTAGTTAGTTATGCCTTTAAGATTTTAGATTTAGATCAATTCATCAATTTTCTAATTGGTGGATATTATTTGAGACTTCTTATAATAATGGGATATAGTTTCTTTGTTTATACTCCTAATTTTCACTTTAAGCTTCCTAAATCTATGATGCCTCTGTTACGTTATAGTGGTCTAATTTTTCTCTCTGGAACTGCAGCAAGTTTTATTCTAGATATTGACAAGTCAATGATTTACTCATTAACTTCAGATGCCAATGTTGCTTTTTACGCTGTTGCTATTTATATTGCAGCAGTCATTGAAGCTCCAGGACGTGCAATGTTTCAAATCACCAGTCCTTTAGTAGCAGAGGCATTAAATTCAAAAAATAAAGTTCGCTTAGAAAGTCTCTTAAAAAAGAGTAGTATCAATTTGATGATTGTTAGTGGTTTATTGTTTTTAATAATTAATCTCAACTTAGAGGATTTTTATAATATCATTAATCAACAGGGTTATGAATCTGCAATTGGAGTTGTAGTAATTGTTTCTTTAGGTAAATTATTTAGTATGTCAATGGGATGTTTGAATAATATTATTTCCAATTCAAAACATTATTCTTACGTCTTTTGGTTTTCAATTTCTTCAGCAATTTTAGCGGTTTTTTTAAATTATATTTTTATTAAAGAAGATGGAATATTAGGAGCTGCTTTTGCGACCTTAATAGTAATTATATTTATTAATTCATGTAAAATTTTACTCGTAAACTACTTGTTTAAAATCCACCCTTATTCTTCTAAAACACTAAGTGTTTTGTTAATTATTTCTTTAATCTACATACTAATATATTCCTTACCAAGTATATTTAATCCTTGGCTATCTATTCTATTACGAAGCCTTTTAATTATTGGATTATTTTGTATTCCTTTATTTAGGTTTAGTTTGTCAAAGGAAATAGAAACGCTCTTTGAAAAATTTATTAAACGTTTATTTTAATTTTTCAGCTAGGTACTTGCCCGTATAAGATTTTGATAATTTAATTATATCCTCAGGTGTACCCTGGCCTACAAGATATCCACCTTTATCTCCTGCTTCTGGACCAAGGTCAATTAGGTGATCAGCACATTTGATTAAATCGAGGTTGTGTTCTACAACTACTATACTATGCCCTTGATCTATTAAAGCTTCAAATGAGCTTATAAGCTTTTGAATATCGTGAAAATGAAGTCCTGTAGTTGGTTCATCAAAAATAAAAAGTACATTTTCTTTTGATGCTCCTTGACTAATAAATGAAGCAAGCTTTATGCGTTGAGCTTCACCACCCGACAAAGTTGCAGAAGATTGACCAAGTGTTACATATCCCAAGCCAACATCCTGAAGAGATTTTAGTTTTTGAGTAATTCGCTTTTGATCAAAAGATTTAAAAAATCCAATGGCATCATCCACAGTCATTTTTAATAATTGATCGATATTTGTATTTTGAAATTTCACCTCTAGAATTTCCTTCTTGAAGCGTTTTCCATTACATTTTTCACACTCTAAAACAACATCTGCCATAAACTGCATCTCAATAGTAATTACTCCTTCACCTTTACACTGGTCACAACGGCCTCCATCTACATTAAAGGAAAAGTGCTTAGGTTGATAATTTCGATGTTTTGATATATTAAGTGATGCGAATAGTGCTCTAATTTCATCATAGGCTTTGATGTAAGTTACAGGATTAGATCGTGAAGATCTTCCTATTGGGTTTTGGTCAACAAATTCTACACTCCGAAGTGTATCAAGATCTCCTTTCAATTCTGAATAAGCCCCAGGTTTTTCACTGTAAATATCAAAATAACGTAAAAGTGCAGGGTTGATAATTTTTTTTACCAAGCTTGTTTTTCCACTTCCTGACACACCACTTACTACAGTGAGAACACCAAGTGGAATTTCAATATTAATATTTTTTAAATTTTGTTCACGAGCACCAATTATTTCAATCTTTTTTTTGGAGGTCCTTCTTTTGTTGGGTATTTTAATCTTACGAATTCCATTCAGGTATTCTGCAGTTAACCCTTTACTTTTTAAAATTTGTTTTAAACTTCCTTGAGCAATAATTTCTCCTCCTAAAGTCCCTGCCTCAGGACCTATATCAAAAACAGTGTCTGCAGCATTCATTATCTCTTCGTCATGCTCTACCACTATAACTGTATTGCCTAGATCTCTAAGATTCTTTAAAATATCAATAAGCTTTTTATTGTCTCGTGAATGCAAACCAATAGAGGGTTCATCAAGAATGTACATCGATCCAACTAAGCTACTCCCAAGAGATGTAGCAAGTTGAATTCTTTGTGATTCACCCCCTGAAAGTGAATTAGATCTTCTATTTAAAGTTAGGTATCCTAGGCCAACTTCTCGAACAAATTTTAAACGGTTATTTATTTCTATAAGCAACCGTTTGGCAATTTCTTTATCATTATCATTGAGCTTTATTGTACTAAAAAATTGATGCAAAGAATCAATAGATACTTGAAGTAAATCTCCTAAACTTTTTCCATGAATTTTAACGAATCTAGTAGATTCCTTAAGACGAGATCCTTTACAGCTTGTGCATGATGTTTTACCCCTATATCGAGATATAAGCACACGATTTTGGATTTTATAATTTTTTTTCTCTATTCGTTTAAAAAAGTCATTAATCCCAGTAAAATGAGAATTCCCTTTCCAAAGCAAGTCTTGATTATCTTTTGTAAGCTCAAAATATGGTTTATGTATTGGGAAATCAAATAGATATGCACTGTTAATTAATTTATTATAGTATTTGATCATAGTTGTACTTCGCCAGGGTACAATTGCATGATCAAATATAGACTTACTTGTGTCAGGAATAACCAATTCGGGGTCAATCCCAATCACGTCTCCAAAGCCCTCGCATTTAGGACAGGCACCCAAAGGATTATTAAAACTAAATAAATTAATATTCGGTTGAGGAAAAGCTATCCCGTCTAACTCAAATTTATTGGAAAATATTTTTTTAGTTTCATTTTTCAAGTTAAGTAAAGTACATACTCCTTTGCCTTCATAAAATGCCATTTCAATTGCATCAGCCAGACGATTGTAATAATCCTCTTCATGACTAACCACTGTACGGTCAATTACTAATTCAAATTCTTTTTTTGGAATTATATCTAAACTATCAAGATTTAATGTTTTTTCGTTATAATAAATCCTAGCAAAACCCTGCTGAATAAAAATCTTAAGTTTATCTTCTAAACTGACTTTGGGGTCTGCCTCAATTGGTGATAGAAGAAGAAATCTCTCCCCAGCATCGAATTTTTTGATGTATTCTAAAACGTCTTTAACACTGTCTTTTTTAACTTCATTTCCCGAAACTGGTGAGTATGTTTTTCCTATTCTTGCAAAAAGTAGTTTTAGATAATCATAAATTTCTGTTTTAGTACCAACAGTTGAACGTGGATTTGAGGTATTAATTTTTTGCTCAACAGCGATTGCAGGTGAAAGTCCTTTTATAAAGTCAACTTTTGGCTTGTTTAAGCGCCCCATGAATTGTCTTGCGTATGAAGAAAGGCTTTCAACATAACGTCTCTGACCTTCGGCATATAGAGTGTCAAAAGCTAACGAAGATTTACCAGAACCAGAGAGCCCTGTAATTACAGTCAGCTTATTCCTAGGTATTGCTAAATCAATGTATTTGAGATTATGCAGATGCGCACCCTTTATTATAATATGTGTCTTTGGATCGCAATCCAAAATATTTTTCATAGAATTTTTAAAAACTTGCAATTTACGTTTTTTAAATCTGAATATTAGATCAAGTAAGGTTCAAAAATTTATTTTAGGACTCAAACAAGTACAGATTTGAATTGAGTTATAAAAAATTCTTATATTTGCATAAAATATATACTTATAGAATAAAATTACTTTTTAACACTCTGAAGTTTTAACGGCCATTAGGTCAAAGTAATTTTATTATGAATACAGCCAAAACAATTAAACATTCTGACGCAGAATTAGTAAAAGACTATATTAATGGATCTGAACTAGCTCTTGAAAAATTAATTAATCGCCATAAGTTGCAAATTTTTAATTTCATTAATTCTAAGATTAACGATAAAGACACCTCTGAGGATATTTTTCAAGATACATTTATCAAAGTTATTCGAACTCTTAAGAATGGTCTATATAATGAAGAAGGAAAGTTTCTCCCTTGGATTATGAGAATAGCACACAATTTAGTTATAGATCATTTTAGAAAGAGTAATCGCATTCCAACAATCAAAAATAATGATGAGTTTGATGTTTTTCAATTCATATCGGATGGCACTTTAAATGCAGAAGACATTTTAGTTGAAGACCAGATTTCAAAAGATATTCAAAATCTGATTCAAGAATTACCTGAAGACCAAAAAGAAGTATTAATCATGCGTTTATATCGTGACATGAGCTTCAAAGAAATCTCAGAAAATACTCGTGTTAGTATAAATACTGCTTTAGGAAGAATGCGTTATGCAATTATAAATCTTCGCAAGTTAATTAGCGAGCATAAAATAGTTTTAGAAGCTTAACAATTTTTTTATCTTTTTAGCGTTTTTATTACACAAGTAATATTTATGGCAAAAAACTACTCTCAAGATAAATCCGTGTCCTCTTTCTCAAAAACATTGCCTAGTAGCATTGTTATTAAAAGAATTTTAGCTTTTTCAGGTGCTTATAAAAAGATTAAAGAAAGTAAAAAATACCTTGATCAAGTTAATAATTAAATTTTTTCAATATAGACTTCCGTCCAATTGTTCTAGTTATTATATCTTTTTGAAGGTTCCAGCCTCTTGCAGGTGAATACTCCCTGCCATACCATATTATTTGTAAGTGTAAATCATTCCATAATAGCTTTGGAAATAAACGTTTTGCATCTCTTTCTGTTTGGACTACATTTTTACCATTTGTAAATCCCCATCGATACATTAAGCGGTGGATATGTGTGTCAACAGGAAAAGTTGCAATACCAAATGCTTGAGCCATAACAACGGCAGCAGTTTTGTGCCCTACTGAGGGTAAAGCCTCTAATTCTTGATAAGTGCGTGGCACTTTTCCATCATATTTATCAATCAAAATTTCAGACAGTCCATGGATACCCTTTGACTTCATTGGTGATAATCCAACTGGACGTATAATCTCCTTTATTTCTTTCACGCTAAGTTTAATCATCTCTTCAGGGGTTTTTGCTTTTGCAAAAAGTAATGGAGTGATTTTATTTACTCGAACATCTGTACTTTGAGCAGACATCAAAACAGCAATCAAAAGAGTATATGGATCGGAGTGGTCAAGAGGAATAGGAATTTTAGGATAAATTTCTTTTAAAGTATGGATAACAAATTCAACTTTTTCTTTTTTTGTCATTCTTTTTTTATTCTTAATAGCTTTTGTAATTTAGGAAAAATTATAAGTTATGACATCATTAAAAATAGGAGATAAAGTACCGGCTTTTTCAGTTTCTGATGACCGTGGAAATATTCAATCATTAGAGGATTACCTTGGCAAAAAGCTTATTGTTTTCTTTTACCCTAAAGCAAATACTCCTGGCTGTACAGCTGAGGCGTGTGACTTAAGAGATCATTTTAAGGAATTACAAGATGCAGGCTATTCACTTTTAGGAGTGAGTGCGGATTCAGTAAAAAGTCAACGTAATTTTTCAAAAAAGTTTGATTTCCCATTTCCTTTAATTGCAGATCAAGACAAGGCAGTTATAAATGCTTTTGGAGTTTGGGGACTTAAAAAATTTATGGGCAAAGAATATGAGGGTATACATCGAAAGACCTTCATTATTGATGAGGAAGGTAAGGTGGCTCGTGTAATTGATAAGGTAAAAACAAAAGAACACGCTTCTCAAATACTAGAGTAGCTTCTATGATTTAGGACTTAATTCCAAACATTTGGTTTTGTTTTATCATTTCAGCGATACCACCTGGAAGATGTTCTTCCCAATTAGACTCTCCACTTCGAATTTGTTCTAAAATTTTCCTACTGAAAATATTAAGATACTCTTCATCAAAATCAAAAATATCTACAACCTTGCTATTGTATTTAAAGAACTTGTAAAAGTCTTTCATACGAGGGTCTAACTTGAGGTTAGTACTATTAATGATGTTACCTTTATCATCTTTCATAGGGTAGAGGTATACTTTTAAATTATTATAAAACATTTTGCCAAAAGCTTCAAGAATACCTCCACCTAAATCTTGGTAATATTGTTCGTTAAAAATTTCAACAAAATTACTTACTCCCATAGATAGTCCTAATTGTTTTTTGGTGTATTGAGAGAGATAGTCTACTAACTTATAGTATTCTTTGAAGTTAGAAATCATTACGATATGACCTAAAGAACAAAGCAGTTTGGCTCTGTCCATAAAGTCTTTTTCATCAATTTCTCCCTGAGCACGGAGATTGGACAGGGTAATTTCAAAAATAACAACTGTCTTTTGCTCTTTTACTTCGGGTTCATGAATAAATGCATCCAATGCTTTTTCAAACATGTCAATATTTACCTTAGTCACAGGGCGAAAACTACCTCTTAAAGTAAGGATGTTCTTTTTGTATAATTCTCTTGCAGGTAAAATATTATTTCCCTGGGGATTAAACATCACAGCGTCAGTCATACCATTTTTTACAAGCTCTAAGCTCATTAAACGGTTATCTACATCTTTAAATAGAGGTCCATTAAAGTTGATAGTATCAATTTCAATAGAATCTTGATCAAGATTGTCATAAAGGTAACGCAATAGTTTCTTAGGCTCTTCGTTTTTGTAAAAAGCTCCATAAACTAGGTTTACCCCAATAAGCCCTAGTACTTCTTGTTGAAGACGTGCCTCGGTTTGATGAAATCTAACATGTAAGGTAATCTCACTGTAAGGCTGGTTTGGGTCTGCTTGAAATCGGATACCCATCCAACCGTGTCCCCTAAATTTTTTAGCAAAGTCTATAGTTGTAACTGTATTGGCATAGGTAAAGAACATTTTATTAGGACTTTCCTCTCTTGAGATGCGCTCTTCTAAAAGTTGCATTTCATGATCAAGCATCTTATTTAGGCGTGCTTCAGTCACATATCGATTGTCTTCCTCCTCACCATAAATATTATCACTAAAATTCTTATCATAGGCACTGATAGTTTTAGCTATAGTTCCAGATGCACCGCCTGAGCGAAAGAAATGACGAGCAACTTCTTGACCCGCACCAATTTCAGCAAAAGTTCCATAAATAAATTTATTAAGATTAATGCGAAGCGCTTTGGCTTCGACTGATGGTCGATTTTCTAATTCAATCTCACCTGGTAATTTTAAGGTCATGAGTAAAAATAATTTTTCAAATCTACAAAGATTGTGGAATTAAAAGACAAAGATTACCTTTGAATAACATGGTAAAAGTAACTTTTTTAGGTACTGGAACATCTCAAGGTATTCCTGTGATTGGAAGTGATCACCCGGTTTGTTTAAGTCAAGACTATAAAGACAAACGTTTGCGAGTTTCTATCTTAATTCAATGGGAAGAAGTAAATCTTATAGTTGACTGTGGCCCTGATTTTAGACAACAAATGTTAAGAGAAAAAATTAAAAAGTTAGATGGGATATTTTTTACTCATGAACATTCAGACCATAGTGCAGGGATGGACGATATTCGTCCTTTTTTCTTTCGACAGGGTGATATTCCTGTTTTTGGAAGTAAGAGAGTTATTGAGAATTTTACGCGTCGTTTTGATTATATATTTTCTAAAGAAAATAAATATCCTGGAGCTCCGTCAGTAGAAATTAATATTGTTAAACCTGATCAAATATTTAAATTTAAAAGAAAAAATATTACTCCGATAGAAGTGATGCATAATCAATTATCAGTTTTGGGTTACCGCATTGATAATTTTTGTTATTTGACTGACGTTAAGACAATAAGTCAATCTGAAAAAGAAAAATTAAAAGACTTAGACGTACTTGTTTTAAGTTGTTTAAGAATAGAAGCCCATCCTAACCATCTTAATTTAGAAGAAGCATTGGAGCTCATTGATAATTTAAATCCTAAAAGTTGCTATTTGACGCATATTAGCCACTTAATGGGTTTTCATAAAGAAGTGAGTTCTAATTTACCTTTAAACGTTTTTTTAGCATATGATTCATTAACTGTTAACTCAAATTAAAATGAACTTCTATGAAATTTAAAATCCTCTTGTATCTATTTTTATTTGTTTGTATTGTCCTTTTTTATCAAATATTTAATACCAATAAAATCCTCAATCATCAAGATAAACTAATTCAGGGTGAATATAAGAGTAAACAAAAGTTAAAAAAAGATCTAAAAACTCTAGAAGCTTATTGCGAGACAAATAATTATTTTTCGTTAGGAGGTAATCGTAGATTAGCTGTTTTAGGGGATTTTACAAAGGAAGAAGAGTCTCTGAGGAAGCTATTATTAGACATGAACAATAAAGGGAGCCTTAAAAATATTATAAAACTTCCTAACGAACGTTTTCTGATTGATCAGATTAGAGTTGTAAATCAATATTGGATACTGATTGGTTTTCAATCAAATATAAGCTGGGGGCAAGCTATTTTAGAATTTAAAGAGAATAATAGTGATGGCTATGATTTAAAAAAAATAAAATCATTTGTAAAACCATTATAAATTTGTTTTTTCTAGCCAGGCTAACATTTTTGAAAAGTTTTCATTAGAAACATTATGGCCGTCATTGAATTCATAATATTCTATTTCATTGTATTTTTTGCTAAGAGGTAAAACTGATTTGCGAGCCATTTCTACAGAAATTACAATATCGTTGATTCCATGAGCTGCGTACGCTACAAATTTGGGAGATTTGGAAGTATCTATACTCTCATGGATCAAGCCACTGAGTGCTATAATGCGACGTACTTTATTGGGCTTACTATATGCTAAAGCCCAACTTAGCATTGCCCCTTGACTAAATCCTAATACACTTAAATCTAATGAATTAAGATTATATTTATTAACTAATAGTTCAATATTTTTTATTATTAAATCTAGTGCATCTTGAGCTTCATTTAATTTTGCTTCTAATGAGCCATCTTCTTTGGGATAAAGTTGATACCATGCATAACTTCCATGTACTAACAATAAGGGAGCTTGTAAAGCAATGATGGTATGACTTTTGGGCAGATGTGGTGCAAAAGAGAATAAATCTTCAGAATTACTCCCATAACCGTGAATTAAAAACATAACGGGACTTTGTGCTAGATTATTTTCTGCTTTACGAATTCTGTATTCTAACATTATATTTTATATACTGTTAAGTTGAAACTTATCGTTACGAATACAACCATAAACATTACCTTTAATTGGAGTTCCAATAAACATACAGTTTTTGGAAGTTGAAAAAAGTTCATCAATACCAAAGTTGCCACTACCATTGGGTGTAAATAGTGTAAAGTCTGCCGAAGAACCTAATTTAAAGCTATTTTCTTCAATCCCAAAGCGCTTTTTTCCACGAGTTAAAAACGAAATGACTTTTTCTAGTGGAAATTGATTCTGAAGAACCTTAAAAGCAGCTTCAAGTCCAATGCTTCCTGGTTCTGAACTAACAAAGTCTAAATCTTTTAATTCAGTATTAATGGGTTGATGTAGACTTGTAACCATATCTATTGTTCCATCCAAAAGACCTTGACGTAATGCTTTTTGATCTTCTATACTTCGGATAGGGGGGTGTATTTTGTAATTAGTATCAAAATCTATTAGTTTTTCATCAGTGTATAATAAATGAGCAATTCCAACACTACAACTGACATTGAGCCCCTTTTTTTTGGCCAATCTGATTAAGTTTACACTAGATGCACATGAAATATAAGGTATGTGTAATTTACCTTGAGTATATTCCAAAAGTTGAAGATCACGTGACAAGGGAGCTGTTTCTGCAATATATGGAATACCTTTTAGTCCTAAGTTAGTACTTACTATACCTTCATGGATTTGCCCATTATTATTTAATCTTAAATCTATAGGATAAGCCTGGATAATTCCATCAAAACTCTGAACATAATCTAATGCAATCCTCAAAAGATTTGAGTTTTTTACAGGTAAATTAAAGTCTCCATAAGCTCTAGAACCGGCCTTATGCATATCATACAAAGAGGCCATTTGTTTCCCTTCTGAATTTTTTGATAGCGAAGCACTCACATGGAGTTTAGTGGTGTTGGAATCTGTACTTTGAATTAAATAACTTACATCGGCATGAGTGGATAAAACAGGTTCTGTATTGGGGTTTAATAAAACATGTGTAAATCCACTTTTAGCAGCGGTAAACAAACCATTTTTTAATGTTTCGCGTTCTTCAAATCCGGGCTCACCAAAAGAAACGTTTGGATCAAACCAACCAGACGAAACATGAAGATCAATTAATTCAATTATTTTATCGGCATCTGAATCAATGTTGTTTTCGATTTTACTTAAAATCCCATCAACTATAAGTAAATCTAATTTTTGATTATGAAAAGAGCTCTTTTCGTTAATAATGGTAGCATTTTTTAAGAGTATTTTCATCTAAAATAAAATCCTAACAAAAATAAGAAACAATTTTTTAACTGAGAGCACTTAAATTTTTATTCTATTCTTGAAAGCAATTTAAAGTAAAGTTTATCTTCAGTTTTTTTTTGTGATAAGAAATTTATACTCTTATTATTTAGTTGAAGAATTCGAGGATATCCGCCTGTAACTTGAGCATCTCGCATTAATATAATCAAACTTCCTTGTGGAGTGCATTGCATAGTTCCAGGTATTACTGGAGCTGTCCATATTTGAGGCAATTCATTTTTTAATTTTTCTTTTAGACGAAAGGCCATGCGATTATTTAAATTTGAAAGGCTAAATGAAGAATTTAAAAGATTTTTTTTTTGGACTTGAGTTAATTGATCAAATTCAGGACCTGGATAAACTTCAATTTCCTTTTTTGAATAATCTCGTATGGGCAAACTTATACGTGCTCCTTTCAAGGGGACAAAATTTGAATTCCCAATAGGTAATAACATTTTTTTACATATTCGATCTTCGCGAGTTAGCCCATGAAATTGACTTCGACTTCCCATCACTTTTTCTGTTTTGATACCACCAGCAACACCTAAGTATGTTCGACAGCCATTTTTGGTAATCCCCATTTCTAAAATATCACCTTCTAAAACTTGAATTGGGATATAATTATTAATTTTTAATCCATTGATCTTTGCCTCAATTTTTGCTCCTGTTAAGGTTATAAATGTCTTTTGATGAAAACGAATCTTAGGTCCTTTAATAGTAATTTCTATAGCTGCAGCCTTAGGATTATTATTTAAAATCCGATTAGCCATTCTAAATGACTGTTGATCGAGAGCTCCAGATAGTGGAACCCCATAGGATTCATAATTAAATCGACCCTTATCTTGAACGCTAGTGTAGAATCCATGCCTTATAACTTCAATCATTTGGCATGAATTTAAATTTATCTTTTTTGATTTTTTTCTCTAAGTCTTGATAAGTCTTTTGATCAATTGACGTAAAAGATACCCAATCTCCAGGAGAAGCAAAACAAGGAGGATTTTGTTTAATGTCAAAAAGTGTAAGAGGGGTGTTACCAATCAAATGCCATCCGCCAGGACTTAAATTGGGATAAATACCTGTTTGTTTTCCTCCAATTCCAACTGCTCCTTTAGGAACATTTAATATAGGATTCTCCTTTCTTGGAAAATGTAAGCGCTTATTCAGTCCTTCTAGATAAAGAAATCCAGGTAGAAAACCAACAAAATATATTCTATATTTTGTTTGAGTGTGGATGCTAATTAGTTCCTCAATTTCTAATTTTAGTGCCTTGGACAAAGAAATAATGTCGGGAGCGTATTTATTATCGTAACAAACCGGAATCTTCCATAGTTTAGCTTTACTTAACTTTACCTTTTTAATTTGAATTTGTAGCTCATTTAAATGATTTTTCCACCAACTTAGATTTTTAATTTCTTCATTCAAATGAATTATCAAAGACTGGTAACCCATCACACAACGCGTGACCTTAGCTTGCTTTTCAACAAGTAGTTTAAATGAAAGTAATTTTTCCAATAACACTTTGGAAGGTTGCTGATTATATTCAATCAATAGAGCTGTAGGATTCAAAGGGATAATCCTAAATAATTTAGTACTCATAAATTATTTTTAATCTTATAAAATTTAACAAGCTCTTGAATATTATAAAGTACATTCGGATGATCCCCATGAAAGCATATTGTGTCTGCTTTTATAGAAATCCAATCCCCTTTTATAGTTTGTAATTTATTTTTGTTAATTAAGCTCTTTAATTGAGAATACATTACATTAACATCGCTTACTATTGCTCCTGGTTTTTCTCTTCCTTGAAGTTTTCCGTTTTCTTTATAGCCTCGATCTAAAAATGCCTCCCTCCATACTTTGACTCCTTTCTTTTTTGCCTGTCTTTCCAATTCACTTTCAGGCAGAGTGAAGACTTTAACTTCTGGACAACACTTAAGCACAACATTTATAAATATTTTTGCAATTGTTTTATCTTTAACACAATCATTGTAAAGTGCTCCATGGGGTTTAATATGATGAAGATCTTTCAGGCTTCTTAAATGTCTTATAAAGCGATTCAATTGATTTTCTAAACTTATTGATAAAGATTTTTCATCAATGCGCATAGATTTTCTTCCAAAATTTTCTTTATCTGGATAGGAGGGATGTGCTCCTATTTTTACTTGATGTATTTTTGCTAAAGAAATACATTTCATGATTTCAATATCGCTCCCCGCATGTCCTCCACATGCTATATTACATGATTGAATTAAGGGCATAAGATCATTTTCTATTAGACAGCCTTCACCTACATCTAAATTGATATCAAAATTCTTCATTGGAATATTAAAAATAAGGTTCTTAAGCTTAAGAATAGTGATACTACAATAATTATAAATCCAATAGCATTTTGTAAATTATTGTTTTTAAAATTTCCTAATAAACTTGACTTATTCATCATCCAAAGCAATAAGCCTACCATAATAGGAAGTAAAATTCCATTTGTAATTTGAGCAAACTGAATAATTGTGATTAGTTTTAAGCCTGTTGCAGAAAAAAAAACACCAAACAAAATAATCGATAGCCAAATAAACTTAAAATAGTTAGATTGGAGATTAGTAGATAGGCCAAAACATCCACAAACAACATAGGCAGCAGCTAAAGGAGCAGTAATGGTACTTGTGATTCCTGCTGCAAAAAGTCCAATAGCTAGAAATTGTCTTGAAAAAGTTCCAAATACAGACTCTAAACCTAAAGCCAAATCACCAACAGTATTGATATCAGTTGCATTTATACTTGAAGCAGTGATAACGATGCTTAAGGAAATCAATCCTCCGAGACCTAAGGCTATTATCAAATCTTTTAAGGCAAATTTCAGATCACCTTTATCATTCCATTTTTCTTTAACTAATTCAGCATGTAAAAAAAGATTATAGGGAACTATAGTTGTTCCAACTAAGCCAATAATTGTTAGTAAGCTTCCAGCTGGAGCCTTAAAGCTTAATAATCCAGATAAAACACTCAAAAGGGAGGGTCTGGTGGCTATAGCTGTAAAAAGAAAAGCTATACTCATTATGATTACAAGTCCAATAAGACATCTTTCTATAATCCTATATTTTCCGATCCACAAGAGTGCTCCAGCTAATAAACCAATTATAATAGCGTGGATATTTAATGAGAAGTCTTTGAAATCTATTTTTATTTGTCCAAATAATGTTTCTAGACCCATAACTGCTCCACTAATATTTCCTGCCTCATAAGCTGTATTTCCTATTAAAATAGTCATAAAAATTAAAGTAATTATAATGTATTTAATTACTGGATTACTAATTTCATCTTTTAGGGCTTCTGTTATACTTTTTTTTCCAATTATGCCAATTTTTACTGCCATTGATTGTAGTGTTATGGATGCTAAGACAGCAATCAGTAAAGTCCATAAAAGAGACATTCCAAATTTTACACCCGCTAGAGTACAAAGTGTGACTGTTCCAGGACCAATGAATGCTGCAGCAATTAGTGGACCAGGGCCAAGATTTTTAAAAAGCTTTTTAAGCATTTAATAGATTCTAATTTAAAGATAACTTACTCAAAGAAGCTATACAATCTTATTTAAATCGTTATTATTAAACTTTTCGTTTACTCCAAGACCAAATAAAGCAAAATCGTATTTCACTGGATCATTAGGATCAAACTCCCTTAATCTTTCATCTAATTCAACTAGAGCTTTTTGATCATTTTGTTTTCGTTTTATTAGCCCTAAGCTTCGTGCAGCATTTCCACTATGTATATCAAGCGGGCAGGATAGTTGAGAAGGCTTGATTCGATTCCAAATACCAAAGTCAACTTTGTTTTTTGCTGGTCTAACCATCCATCGTAAATACATATTTAAGCGTTTTGCTGCAGATCCTTTCAAGGGGTCTGAAACATGTTTTTCAATTCTTTTTTCGTGAGGTAATTCAAAAAATAATTTTTTGAAATTATTAATATTTTTATCCATTCTCTCTAAATCTAATTTTTGTGAAAAAGTAAATTCGAGTCCTCCATGATTTAAATAGAGATGCTTTAAAGCTCTTACGAAATAAATGAAGTCTGAACCTTTAAAAGTCCTATGAACAAATGATGAAAGTTGTTCTAAATCTTTATTGGAATGTGAAATAATAAAATTATAAGGATCATTTCCCATAAGTTGCATCATTCGGTGACCACTATTTAATATACTAATCCGATTTCCCCAGGAGATGGTAGCAACTAAAAATCCTGATATTTCAATATCTTCTTTTTTATTAAAGCGATGTGGTATACTAATCGGATCTTTATCTAAGAAATTAATATTTTCATAAGCAGATGCTTTTTGGTCTAAAAATGATTTTATTTCATTGATTAGCATTAGATAACAAGTCCGTCTTTAAGACTGATTGTACGGTCTGCACGCTTAGCTAAACCTTCATTATGAGTAACAATTACAAAGCTAAATCCACGTTCCTTTCTTAGTTCAAAAAAAAGATCGTGAAGTTGGTTAGCATTTTTAGAATCTAAATTTCCACTAGGCTCGTCTGCAAAGACAATTTTCGGATTATTTACAAGTGCTCTTGCAACTGCCACACGTTGTTGCTCACCACCAGAAAGTTCTGTTGGTTTGTGTGAAGCTCTATTATCAACTCCAAGACGTTTTAATAATTCCATAGCATTATTTTTTGTATTCTTTGTAGATTTATTTCCTATCCAAGTCGGTAAACAAACATTTTCTAAAGCTGTAAATTCAGGAAGTAATTCATGGAATTGAAAGATAAACCCCATATTTTTATTTCGAAATGAAGCCAAATCTTTATCAGATAGATTAGTAATATTAATTTGATCTATGGTCAAGGAACTTTCCTTTTTATTGTCAGGGCGATCGAGTGTTCCTAATATGTGGAGTAAAGTAGTCTTTCCTGCTCCTGAAGGTCCGACTATAGCAACAATTTCATTATCCTCTATTTCAATGTTAATATTTTTTAAAACTTGTAAATCGCCATAACTTTTGAAAAGTTTTTTTGCGGTAAGAATTTTTTTCATAATAAGTCTAAATTAGGACTTTTTTTAAGTTTAATTAATTCCCTTTATAAATTAATTGTATGAAATTTTTGACATAAAATTTCTTTAAATCTTCTTCTTCATTCATTACCTTTATATAAAAATATATCATATCAAAATTATATATTTAGCTGGTGGCTGTTTTTGGTGTACTGAAGCGATTTTTCAACGATTGAAAGGTGTTGAAGAGGTTATGCCAGGCTATATTGATGGTAACGTCAAAAATCCTTCATACCGTGAGGTTTGTTCTGGAAGAACTGGCCATTCAGAAGCCATTTCAATCACCTACAATCCAAAAGTCATTAAACTTACTGATTTATTACTCATTTTTTTTAATACTCATGATCCCACAACTCTTAATCGTCAGGGAAACGATGTTGGAACTCAATATAGATCTGGAATTTATTTCACCGAAATTGAACAAAAGACGGTTACTCTTCAAATAATAAAGAAATTAGAATTTGAAAAAATATTTGATAATCCAATTTTAACTGAGGTTAAAGAAGCTACACCCTTTTATAAAGCAGAGATTGAACACTTAAATTATTTCAATGAAAACCCTGATCAACCATATTGTAACTATTTGATTGATCCAAAAATAACAAAATTGAAAAAGTACTTTTCAAAATATATTAGTGAATAATATGAATCAGAATTTTAACTAATAGTCCTTAAAAAAACGTTTAAATCCAATACGTTTTAGTATTTTTTTTTCAAAATTCCAAAAGAAACTAAATTGAAAAAAAAGGGCACCAATAATAATCAATATTACTTGATAGATTGGGAATACAATCAGAATTCTAATTGTCCAATAGATAATATCTCCCATTGGAATTGATTCGAAGCTTTCTGGATTTAATTTAATGAAGTCTAAAATTGGTTTACCTACTCTTACACTAAGTGTTCCTGTAATTCCGAAAACAATGAAAATAATTACCAACTGGAAGTTAGACGATATTCCCCATTTTTCTTTTAACCGTTTATAATACAAATTTGACTATTTTTTTAAGAGAATTGAAATTTGAGATGCAAGTTCCTCTCCAATACGATCTTGAGCTTCTAATGTAGCTGCGCCTATGTGTGGTGTTAAAGAAATTTTATCATGCATTAAAAGTTTGATTTCTGGCTTAGGCTCGTTTTCAAAAGTATCTAAAGCTGCAAATGATAAATGTCCTGAATCTAAAGCATTAACTAAAGCAACTTCATCAATTACACCACCCCTAGCTGCATTAATAATTCCTGCACCTTTTTTCATCTTAGAAAAAACTCCTGCATCAATAACGTAAGCTTTTTGTGCAGGAACATGTAAAGTGATAAAATCTGAGTTTTCAATTAGATGATCAAAACTCTGCATTTTAATATTTATATTAACACTTTCTCCAGTAGCAAAAGAAACTTTGACATTAGTTTCTACCAAAAACTTGTCAGAAGCAATTATATTCATGCCTATTCCTAAACCTATCTTAGCTACTTCTTGTCCAATTCGACCAAAGCCGATAATTCCAAGTGTTTTTCCACGTAATTCCAAACCTTTTGCAAAGGCCTTTTTAAGTCCTTTAAAATTAGACTCTCCCTCTAGTGGCATATTACGGTTAGAACTGTACAAAAAACGAACTCCACCATATAAATGAGCAAATACTAACTCAGCTACAGATGCTGAAGATGCTGCTGGTGTATTAATAACATGTAGTCCTTTAGATTTTGCGTATTCTACATCAATATTATCCATTCCCACACCACCACGTCCAATAAGTTTTAATCCTGGACATGAATCGATGAGATCTTTTTTTGCTGTGGTTGCACTTCTTACAAGCAATCCTATAATATCATTTTTATTAATATAGTCTACAAGTTGTTCTTGTGACACATTTACAGTAATGACTTCAAAACCATTTTGTGTTAAGTCGTCGATACCTGTTTGAGAGATACCGTCATTAGCTAAAATTTTCATAGTTATTATATTTTTTGTTCTAGATTTTGCATGCAATCAACAAGGATGTCGACGCTTTCTTTAGGTAAGGCATTATAGATGGATGCTCTATAACCACCTACCGAGCGGTGTCCTTTCAAACCGCTAATTCCTGCTGATTCACAAATAGTATCAAATGACTCTGAATGAGACTTGTTAGCCATATTAAAAGTCGCATTCATTTCACTACGATCTTTTTTTGCAGCAAAACCTGTAAATAAAGGATTTCTGTCAATTTCATTATAAAGGTATTCTGATTTAATTATATTTTTTTTACCAATAGACTCGACACCACCTTGTTCTTCAATCCATCGCATGGTCAATAAACTTGCGTAAACAGCAAAAACTGGTGGAGTATTAAACATGCTTCCAGATTTTACATGACTAGAATAATCTAAAATTGAAGGAATCTTTCGACTGACTTTACCTAAAATATCTTCTTTAATGATAACTAGAGTTGTTCCTGCCGGGCCCATATTTTTTTGAGCACCTGCATAAAAAAGGTCAAATTTTGAATAGTCAAATTTTCTTGAAAAGATGTCAGAACTCATGTCTGCAATTAACGGAACTTTAGTATTTGGAATTTCTTTTAATTGAGTACCGAAAATTGTATTATTTGTGGTCAGATGAAGGTAATTTAAATCTAAAGGGATTTGATAACTATCAGGAATATAATTAAAATTAGTTTCTTTAGAACTAGCTATTTCTATTACCTCCCCAAGTAATTTCGCTTCTTTAATAGCCTTGGTTGACCATGTTCCAGTGTTAACAAAGCCAGCTTTATTTTCTAAAAGATTATAAGCACTCATAATAAACTGTTGGCTTGCACCTCCTTGTAAAAACAATGCTTTATATCCTTTACCTTTAAGATTAGTAAGCTTAAGAGCAAGATCGCAAGCTTCCTCCATAATCTCAATAAAAGCTTTACTTCTATGAGAGATTTCAATAAGGGATAGACCAGAGTTATTAAGCTCTTTTACAGCCTCCGATGCCTGATGCATTACCTCAGTTGGTAAAATTGATGGACCGGCACTAAAATTGTGAATTTTCATACGAAGTGTTTATAATATGACTTGAAATGATTTCAGACAAACTTAAGTTTATATATAAATTTAAAAGCACAAATATTGCGATTAGTTGAATAAATAGAACTTTTTTAGAATATTTTTTTTCTTGGAGTTGTTAACATTATTGTTTAGTGCAAATTATTTAAAAATGATAGTGTATCTAATTCGTCAGCATAGTCCCAGAGTGATGGTTGCTGAGAACTTCCAAAATCTATTTTTCTATTAATTGGCATGTTAGAAATAATACATTGTATTGATTCTCTATTCTCATTTAAATGTTCTTCTAATTCTATTTCACTCGAATAGTATTCGTAATGAAGACAAGCAATTGGTGCACTAAATCCTTTGTCTTCTCTTATAATAAAAAAGCCATTTTCAAGAAAAGTATAATCACTCATCAAGAAAACTGCTTTATTGTAGTCATAATTATTCGCGTATTTAGCATTTTCAATCACTTTTGAATATCGATATAGTCCTCCAAAAATAAAATTTATATTATAATCATTAGGAATATAAACTTTTGAAACATTTCTACAGCCTAAACCATAATATTGGATAATATCAGTGGCTAAGCCTTCCATTTGACTTTTAGTTTCTTGACCATTTAAAATAGCTATTCCATTGCGGTTTTTCCTTATTATGTTTGGATACTTTCCAAAATAGTGATTAAAATAACGGGCAGAATTATTTGAACCAGTAGCTATAACGGCATCAAAATCTGTAAAATGTTGATCTGTATATTTAAAAGCTGAAATACCTGTTTCTTTTTCTAAAAAGTCAGTCATGTAGGGAATGAGAAATTTATCCTTAGAAGCACATTTAATATCAGCGTTATTGCCGCTTACCCAAACACTAACAATATCATGAAATCCAACCATTGGAATATTGCCTGCAAGAATCAAAGCAACGGTTTTTGGTTTTTTAACATCCTTTAAATTATATTTACTAACCCACTTTTTGACTTGATTTTCATTTAAAGCTTTAGACCAACTTCTAAAAGTAGACTCTATATTTTCTTGATTAAACCATGCATTATTTACAATGGCTTTTTCTATACTATCTTGTAAATTTGAATAATTAGAATGATTAATTTTAAAGTCACCTAAATGAATTCCAAGGCTTATTAATGCATCAATTCGTTTTGACTTTGGATTCATTTATTTTGTTCAATAACTTTTAAGGTCCTATTTTTGCGTAAATGTAAGCAAGAAATCTTCTATGGCAATTATAATTACTGACGAGTGTATTAATTGTGGAGCTTGTGAGCCTGAATGTCCAAACACTGCAATTTATGAGGGTGCTGAAGATTGGCGGTATCAAGATGGTACCTCCTTAAAAGGAGATGTGGTTCTTCCTGATGGAAAAGGCGTTAATGCTAATAATTTTCAAGAACCTATTTCTGATGAATATTATTTTATTGTTCCTGATAAATGTACTGAATGTAAAGGCTTTCATGATGAGCCACAATGTGCAGCGGTATGTCCAGTAGACTGTTGTGTGCCTGATCAGGACAGAGAAGAATCTGAAGAAATTTTAATTGGAAAGCAGCGTTTTATGCACCCAAAAGATTAAGTACTTCAGGACTTTTCCAGTTTACCAATTTTATTTTATTTTTTTTTAACTTTTCAGTACATGCTTCACTTGAAAAATAAGTTGCGTCTTGTGAACGCCAAAGTGCTCCAAAATTAGGATGATCTATTGTTATTTGATCCATTTCATTGCTTGCTAAAGCTGGGTGAATTAATAGAATAGAAAGTCCTTCAGGCAGATTATCTAAAAGATTATTGTAAAAACCACAAAGACCTAAATTTTCAAATTCTTTGAAAGACGCCATAAAGATTGACTCTAAGCATTTGTTTTCGGGAATTTTAAAATTATTTGGATTCTCACCAGTGTAGGAAATAAGTTTTTTACTTAGTAAGATTGGTAATTTGAATTCCTTACCGAGACTTTGATAAATTTCTAATAAGTCTTGTCGTAATCCTAAAGTATACATGTGTGAGTCAAGATGTGAGGGTTTTAGGCCCATATTTAGGGCTATTTCAATTTGATTTTTTAACTCAATGTAAACTTCTTTTGATTTAGAAAAATCACGAATAATATTTCGTTTAGAATGAAAATGACCAAATTTGTTTACTAAAGAAGGTACTTTTTTGCCTGAAAGAGAAGGAGTAAAGGGATAAGTTTTCCACTCACCAGTTAATGTTAAGTGAATTCCATAATCTAATTCGGGATGGTTTAGACAAAATTGTGCCATTTCATAAAACCAAGGGCAGGGTACCATTAAACTCATCGAGGAGATACTTCCTTTGAGCATTCCCTTTTGAGTAGCATGATTTTCAGACCATGCTAAACCTGCATCATCTGCATGAATCATTAAATATTTAGTTGAAGACATTGTTTTCGATTTTAATCGTTTAAATAAAAATAAAAGTTAAAGTAAAAGAAAGCTTATTTTTGCCAAAATAATTTTTATGAAAGCTGGTATTGTAGGCTTGCCTAATGTAGGAAAATCAACTTTATTTAATTGCTTGTCGAATGCGAAAGCTCAAAGTGCTAATTTTCCCTTTTGTACAATTGAACCTAATATTGGGATTGTTAATGTTCCTGATTTTAGACTTGAAAAGTTAGAAGCTTTAGTAAAACCTGAGCGTGTTTTACCAGCAACAGTTGAAATCGTTGATATTGCTGGCCTGGTTAAAGGTGCAAGCAAAGGTGAAGGTTTAGGAAATCAATTCTTAGCTAATATTCGTGAAACAGACGCTATTCTTCATGTTTTACGATGTTTTGATGATGATAATATTATTCATGTTGATGGTTCAGTTAATCCATTGCGCGATAAAGAGACTATCGACATTGAACTTCAGTTTAAGGATCTTGAGACTGTTGAGAAAAAATTGGAAAAAGTTAATAGGGCAGCAAGAACAGGGAATAAAGAAGCTGTAAAAGAAAAAGTATTACTTGATCTACTAAAAACAGAATTAGAATCATCTAATAATGTTCGTAGTATTGATTTTAAAGATTCTGACCGACAAGAATTTATTAAGCCTTTACAGCTTATAACAGATAAACCTGTGCTATATGTTTGCAATGTAGACGAAAAGTCTGCTGAAAATGGAAATATGTACGTCGAAAAAGTTAAAAATGCTATTTCGAAAGAACAAGCAGGTCTTCTTTTTCTTGCGGTCAGTATAGAGTCAGACATCAATGAATTGGAAAGTTTTGAGGAACGTCAACTTTTTTTAGATGATTTAGGACTTAGCGAAGCAGGATCGACCAAATTAATTAAGTCTGCTTATGACTTATTAAATCAACAAACTTATTTTACCGCAGGGGAGAAAGAAGTTCGAGCTTGGACTATTCCTATTGGCACTTCTGCTCCTCAAGCTGCTGGTGTGATTCATACCGATTTTGAAAAAGGATTTATACGTGCAGAAGTAATAAGCTATCAAGACTATGAACAATTAGGTTCTGAAATAAAGGTAAAGGAGGCAGGAAAAATGCGCGTAGAGGGTAAAGACTATATTGTAAAAGATGGTGACATAATGCATTTTCGCTTTAATGTTTAGTTAATATCTTACAATGCTAATTTTATTTATTTTAAATACTAAGATTTTTTCATATCGATATAGAGTCATGTACTCGAACCTTGGCCCATAAATGTTTTGCTTCTTTGATAAATTTTAAGTGGGTTTGATCAGTTTGATATAATCGCTGTGCTTCTTCATTTTGAAAACCCATTGTATAGCAATAAGTAAAAGAGTTGTCTACAACATCTCTTTCTTCTGAAGCAGCGGGGCCTCCTAAATGACTTTCTATGGCTTGTTGATTTGTATTAATTAATTTACGTATAGCTTGCTCAAAGGCTGCCCTATCTTCTTTATTATTTGGTTTTTTTAGCCAAAAAAAAACGATGTGCAATAGTGGACTTGTAATTTTTTTAATTCTATTGTGAGTCATGTTTTATGTTTTTCTTATAAAAATTAATTATATATTAAATATGTGAAGAAGATCTCTGCTTTTAAATGATTTTAAAATAATTTATTTCAGAACTTTTTAACAAAAAACATAAATAATTGTTGATTTCTTGAATGCTAATGACCTTTTGGTTAAAATGGCAATATCTATATTAGCATACTAGATAATGGAAAAACAAACTACCTATACAGAAGATAATATTCGATCTCTTGATTGGAAAGAACACATTCGCATGCGACCTGGGATGTATATAGGGAAACTTGGAGACGGTTCTTCTCCTGATGATGGGATTTATATTTTACTCAAAGAGATATTAGACAATTGCATCGATGAGTTTGTTATGGGTGCTGGTAAAACTATAGAAATCAGTATCAAGGAAAATGTGGTTAGTGTTCGCGATTACGGCCGAGGAATTCCCTTAGGAAAAGTAGTAGATGTTGTTTCCAAAATGAATACAGGTGGAAAATATGATTCTAGAGCATTTAAAAAATCTGTAGGCCTAAACGGTGTTGGAACCAAAGCAGTGAATGCTCTTTCAGAAAGGTTTACAGTTGAATCTAATCGTGAAAAAGAATTAAAACTTGCTGTTTTTGAATTTGGAAATTTAACTAAAGATTTGCCAATAGAGAGTTCAACAAAGCGTCGCGGTACAAGAGTCATTTTCACTCCTGATAGTAAAATCTTTAAGAATTACAAGTATCGTTTAGAGTATGTTGAGCGCATGATTAAAAACTATGTTTACCTTAATCCAGGGTTGACTATTGACCTTAATGGAGAAAAGTTTTATTCTGAAAATGGATTAAAAGATTTGTTAAATGATCAAATTAGCGAAAGTGATCTTTTGTATCCAATTATACACCTTAAAGGAGAAGATATTGAGATTGCTTTAAGTCATAGTAAAACCCAATATAGCGAGGAATATCACTCATTTGTTAACGGTCAACACACTACTCAAGGAGGAACACATCAAGCAGCTTTTCGTGAGGGTTTGGTAAAAACTATTCGTGACTATTTTGGAAAAACATATGAAGCTTCAGATATTAGAAAATCTATTATTTCTGCAATAAGTATAAAAGTAATGGAACCTATTTTTGAATCTCAAACGAAGACTAAATTAGGTTCGACTGAGATGGGAGGGAGTATGCCATCAGTTAGAAGTTATATTATAGATTTTTTAAGCACTCAATTAGATAATTTTCTACACAAAAATTCTTTAGTTGCTGAAAGCATTCAAAAAAAGATAATTCAGGCAGAAAAAGAGCGTAAAGAATTATCGGGAATACGAAAACTCGCAAAGGAACGTGCCAAAAAGGCCAGTTTACATAATAAAAAATTGCGTGATTGTCGCGTTCATCTTCCTGATCTTAAAAAGGATCGCCGATTAGACTCCACTTTATTCATAACAGAGGGAGACTCAGCTAGTGGTTCCATTACAAAATCTCGAGATGTTAATACCCAAGCGGTTTTTAGTTTAAGAGGCAAGCCTCTAAATAGCTTTGGAATGAGCAAAAAAATTGTTTATGAAAATGAAGAGTTTAACCTACTCCAAGCAGCTTTAAATATAGAGGATAGTTTAGAAGATTTACGCTATAACAACATTGTAATTGCCACTGATGCCGATGTAGACGGAATGCACATTCGCCTTTTGTTGATTACTTTTTTTTTACAATTTTTCCCAGAATTAATAAAAGAAGGGCATCTGTATATTTTACAAACTCCTCTATTTCGAGTTCGAGATAAAAAAGAAACTTTTTACTGTTATAGTGAGGTAGAACGAAAAGAGGCAATTGAGAAAATTAAAGGAAAATCTGAAATTACACGCTTTAAAGGATTAGGTGAAATTTCGCCTGATGAATTTAAATATTTTATAGGGGACGATATTCGTTTAGACCCGGTAATGCTTGATAAAAGTATAACTATTGAAGAGTTGTTACTCTTTTATATGGGTAAGAATACACCAGACCGCCAAAAATTCATCATAAATAATTTAAAAGTAGAGCTAAACTACGTTGAAGAACAAAAAGAAGAGGTTTTATAATAAATGGAAGCAGAAGAAAATTTTTTTAACTCAGAACCAATAGACGCATTAAAACGTGTCACGGGGATGTATAAAGATTGGTTTTTGGATTACGCCTCATATGTTATTTTAGAAAGGGCTGTTCCAGCTATTGAGGATGGATTAAAACCAGTTCAGCGCAGGATTCTTCATTCTATGAAAGACTTGGATGACGGAAGATATAATAAAGTGGCTAATATAGTTGGTCACACTATGCAATATCACCCCCATGGAGATGCAAGTATTGGTGATGCAATGGTTCAAGTTGGTCAAAAGGAATTACTGATTGATATGCAAGGTAACTGGGGGAATATTCTTACAGGAGACAGAGCTGCTGCTTCTCGATATATCGAAGCAAGACTATCAAAGTTTGCACTGGAAGTTGTATTTAGTCCCAAAGTAACTAATTGGCAATTATCTTATGATGGAAGAAAAAAAGAACCAATCCATTTACCAGTAAAATATCCATTATTATTGGCTCAGGGGGCAGAAGGGATTGCTGTAGGACTATCAACGAAAATATTACCACACAATTTTAATGAATTAATTCATGCGAGTATTCAGCATCTTAAAGGGAAAAAGTTTAATATTTATCCTGACTTCCAAACGGGTGGAATTATCGATATTCAAAACTATAATGAAGGCTTAAGAGGTGGAAAAGTTCGAGTACGAGCACGAATCAATCAGTTGGATAAAAAGACTCTAGTAATAAATGAAATACCCTTTAGCACAAACACCTCTTCTCTTATTGATAGTATTCTTAAAGCAAATGACCAGGGTAAAATTAAAGTTAAACGTATTGAGGATAATACCTCATCGGTAGTTGAAATCTTGGTTCATTTACCAAGTGATATCTCACCAGATAAAACCATAGATGCTCTATATGCCTTTACAGCGTGTGAAACATCTATTTCACCCTTAGGTTGTTTAATTATAGACAATAAGCCAAACTTCATGGGAGTAGGAGATATACTTAAGATATCCACAGATCACACTGTTCAATTGCTAAAAATGGAATTAAGAGTGCAGCTTAATGACTTGGAGAATCAATGGCATTATTCTTCTCTTGAACGCATTTTTATTCAAAATAAAATTTATCGTGAGATTGAACTGGCTGAGTCGTGGGAAGAGGTACTTTCATTTATTAATAAAGGACTGGAGCCATATATTAGTAATCTAAAACGCTCTATTTCTGAGGAAGATATTGTGAAACTTACTGAAATTCGTATTAAAAGAATTTCCAAGTTTGACTTGGATAAGGCAAAGCTCAAAATTGAAACTCTTGAAGCAGATATTGCTGAAGTCAAAAATAATTTAGAACATTTGATAGATTATTCAATCCGATATTTTAATCACCTAAAAAAAACATATGGTAATGGAAAGGAACGAAAATCAGAAATTCGAATTTTCGACGATGTAGATGCCAAAAAGGTTGTGGTTCGTAATCAAAAACTTTACATGAATCGTGAAGAAGGTTTTATAGGAACATCATTGAGAAAAGATGAAATGGTTTGCGAATGCTCGGATATCGATGATATTATAATATTTACTCAAGAAGGAAAAATGCTGGTAGTCAAGGTTGATAGTAAGGTTTTTGTAGGTAAAAACATACTGCATGCAGCAGTATTTAAAAAAAAGGATCAGCGTACTATTTACAATATGATTTACAGAGACGGAAAAGGTGGAACTACTTTTATCAAACGTTTTGCAGTTACAGGTGTTACTCGAGAAAAAACTTATGACTTAACACAAGGAAAGCCACATTCAAACGTCTTGTATTTTTCTGCAAACCCAAACGGAGAGGCAGAAATTATTTCGATTATATTAAGAAATTCAAATTCTATAAAAAAACTCAAGTGGGAATTAGACTTTACAGATCTTCAAATCAAAGGTCGTTCTGTTCGGGGAAATACAGTGACTAAATATCCAGTTCGTAAAGTAGAGTTAAAAGAAAAAGGAGTTTCAACGCTAAAACCGCGTAAAATATGGTTTGATGACACTATTAGACGTTTAAATATCGAAAATAGAGGTAAATCACTTGGAGACTTTAAGGGGGATGACAAGCTTTTGATTATTAATAATCAAGGTACTATTCGCGCTGTATCTCCAGAATTAAGTTTGCATTTTGAAGATACTACAACTCATATTGAAAAATGGAATCCAATTAAACCTTTAACTGCTGTTTATTATGACCCAAATAAAGAACGTTATTTTATTAAAAGGTTTCTTTTAGAGCATATTGATAGAGAAGAGAGTTTTATTAAACAAGGAGCTAAGTTGACTTATTTGAGTACTGAGTGGCGTCCTATTCTTAAGGTTATTTTTGACAAACCTCGTGGAAAAGATCAGCCCTTACCATTAGAAATTAATGCTGAAACTTTTATTTCAGTTAAAGGATTTAAGGCGTCAGGAAATCAGCTTACTGATAAAAAAATCAAATTAATTGAACTAAAAGAAGCCTTAGAATACATAGAAAACACAATTCCAGAGAGTCATATGGATATCGAAGTTTCTTCCGATGAGACCATTATTGCAAAAGATGATGAATCTCAAATTACTATGGAGTTTTAATTATTTTCTTTTACGGATGCGCATATTTATCATTTCAATCCCAAGAGAAAAGGTGATAGAGAAATAGAGGTATCCTTTAGGAATTCTTCCTATGGAACTTCCAAAGAAAGTTGCATTAGATAAGTATGCGGATTCGGCAATTAGCATAAATCCAATTAATAACAGAAAAGATAGTCCTAGGATTTGTAGGGAAGGATGCTTATTTATATAGCGGCTTACTGGGGCAGCAAAACTCATCATAATAATAATGGATACAATCACAGAAATTATCATAATCCATAGAGCATAAGGAATCCCATTTGTCATTCCAACTGCAGTTAATATTGAATCGAAGGAAAATACAATATCTATTAAAACAATTTGAAATAAAGCACGAGAATATGATATGCTTTTTAAATTTTTATTGATTGGATCTTCTTCAATATCTTCAACTTTTTGAAAGATTTCAATTGTGCTTTTGTATAGTAAAAATAATCCACCAGCTAGAAGAATTAAAGCTTGGATAGAAATGTTTGAAGAAAACCAATCTAGATTCACATTAAATAAAGTTGTTTTTATCTGAATTAACAAACTGATTCCAGAAAGCATAGCAATACGCAATATCATGGCAAGAAAAAGACCAATTTGAATTAATTTCTTTTGTTTATCTACTGGAAAGCGATTGGCTAATATTGATATGAAAATAATATTATCAATACCAAGAACAATCTCAAGAAAAGTCAAAGTAAGAAAAGCAACAACTAAATCTGGAGTTATCAATCTTAATTAATTTTTTGAATGCTACCTCGTTGTCTATTTTTACTGTCTCCAACCAGAGAATATTCAAAAGTATATCTATCACCTTTTGTACTTATAATACGAATTTGAATAGGGCGTTTTTCTTGGTTGTTATTGGGGTTTAATTTTGTTAAGATACATTCACAGTCATTCACCCAACGAATACTAGATGTATCAATTTTTCCTTCAAATAGTTCTACTTCAAAGATTGAATCTCTTGTGAAATAAGAACTTTTAATTTCTCCGTTAATTATTTGAGTAAATTTAAATTCTCCTTGTTGAAAGGGTTTACAATTTCTTTCAAGAGAATAACAGCTAATAAATAAAGCTAAAATAAAAAATACAAGTCGCCACATAAGCGGCAAAAGTACTAAGATTTAGGTAAAAATAGACGAAAACTCCCGTCCTTATAAAATTCAATTATACGAATTATTTCTTCTGAATTCCCTGCGTTTGATTGAGTTTCTTGTTTTGGAGGAAATTCCTTAACGTCTAAAGTAGTATTTAATTTATTTTTTATATCAAAAGAGGGTATGGGGATTGTTTTTTCCTGATCCGCCTCCAATAATAACCAATCCAAAGTTATTTCATTAAAAGCACTTTGAATTTTCAAAATTAAATCTAAACTAGGCTTATTACGTTTTGAGAGAATGTGGGAGACTGAAGATCTTTGGACACCAATCTTTTCTGCAAAACCTGCAGCATTTAAATGATGATTCTCCATAACTTCTTTGAGGCGCTTTATAAAAATATCTATGTTTAACATTGTAAACAATTTAAGATTAGATTTACAATATACAATTGCAAATCGACTTTCACAAGTCTTATTTATTTACATTTTTACTTTAATTAATATTATTAAACAATTGATTTTCATATTATTAATTTATAAAATAGTAAGTTCGATTACAGATGTATACTCGCTTCAACTCCTGACAGGTCTTTTCTTGAATTATATTTACTTTTGTGAATCAGAAATGTAAACTTCTCTTTGTTTACATTTGTGCATTAATTATTAGAATGATTTACAAAAGGTATTTTCCTCCTAAAATTTTAAATGATTTTTTAAAAAATCATAATGATCGCCTTGATTATAATATTCTTGGACACTCTGTTAATAATCTTCCTATTTATGAATTGAATATAGGCACAGGAAAAAAAAGGATATTAATGTGGTCTCAAATGCATGGTAATGAAAGCACGACAACCAAGGCTTTACTTGATTTTATTCCTTGGCTCTTAGATTCAAATCAAAAGAATCTTTTAAATACTTTTACTTTTTATATAATTCCTCAGTTAAATCCTGATGGTGCAGAGGCTTACACTCGATTAAATGCAAATCAATTTGACTTAAACCGAGATGCTATTGAGCTTAGCCAACCAGAGAGTTTATTATTACGTAATGCATATGATCGCATAACTCCGGATTATGCTTTAAACCTCCACGGACAGAGAACTATCTATAGTGCTGGATTGAATGGTGGGCCAGCCACTCTTTCTTTTTTGGCTCCATCAGCTGATTTAGATCGATCTATAACTTCAGCCAGAAAGACTGCTATGTCTGCAATAGGCGGTATTTATATGGCTTTATGTAAAGAATTACCAGATGGAATTGGCAGATACGATGATACATTTAATCCAAATTGTGTTGGAGATACATTTACGAGGAAAGGAACACCAACAATTCTTTTTGAGGCTGGTCACTATCCGGGTGATTATCAGAGAGAAATGTGTAGAAAGTTTGTTTTTAAAGCTTTAAAAGCATTAATCAATTATTTGGAAAATGATAATGAAGTTTATTCAATAGAACAATACCTTAAAATTCCAAAAAATACAGATGATTATGTCGATTTAATTGTTTCAAATATTGACATTAGTGTAGATGGAAAAATTTTAAAAAATCAACAATTAGCAATTCAATACATTGAAGAGCTAAAAGATGGAGAAGTTATATTTACACCAAGCTTTCACGATTTTGGCAGTCAGCTTTCCCAGAAAGCACATCGATACATTAATCTTCCATTTGATGATTTAAGCGATTCAATTCTTTATTTTAAAGATAAAATCATCAAAAATTCCAAATTTGATAAATTATTTTCAGTAAACCACTGATTTGTCCAATGAATTCGCAATATTTTCCTCATTTTTATTAATTTTGTAGAATGTAAGTTTAAAAATAATTGTATGAGTAAGGTTAACCTAGATGAAATTGATCATCAAATACTAGATATTTTAATTGATAATTCAAGAATTCCATTTACAGATATCTCCAAACGCCTTTTAATATCTGCAGGTACAGTTCATGTTAGAGTAAAGAAAATGGAAGAAGCCGGGATTATAAGGGGATCTTCATTAAATCTTGACTATGTTAAGCTGGGATACTCTTTTATTGCATATGTTGGAATTTTCTTAGAAAAAACAAGTGCTACAGATGAAGTATTACAAGCTTTAAATGAAATTCCATTTATTACTGTAGCTCACATTACAACTGGAAAATTTAATGTGTTTTGCAAAGTACGCGCCAAAGATACTCACCATGCTAAAGATATTATTTTCATGATAGATGATGTTGATGGGGTTTCAAGGACTGAAACTATGATTTCACTAGATGAGAGTATCAATGATAAAAAAAGACTTATGCATCGAATTTTTAATGAATTAAATTAATAATGGCCAGAAAACCAAAAATTGATCGATTTAATGAAAAAATACTTTCTCGATTTCAAATTTACAATAGTCTTTTTCTAACTCTTCCTTTTAAAACTATAAAGCAAACTTCATTATTTTTACCATTATTTTCTGAGCATTGTCGTAAACAATATAAATTAAATGCTAACCCAGAGGACATTGTTTCCTCATTCTTCAAACTTTATGCACCAGATCTTTGTCAAGATCAACAGCAAGATTTGCTATTTAATTTTATTCAATATATCGAAAGACAAGTTGTATTATTTGATGCAATTGAAGATGCAGGTTTTTCATATGTAAATAACATGCATGGAAGGGGGACTCTAAGGAATATGAAAGAGGAGGCAGCCAATAAGCAGCTTAATAATGCACTTTCAGATTACATTAAGCGATTTAAGGTTAGGGTTGTTTTAACTGCTCACCCTACTCAATTTTATCCTGATAATGTTTTAGTGATTATGAATGAGCTATCTAGAGCCATTTCTAAAGATAACCTAGATAGTATTAGAGAGCTTTTAGTTCAACTTGGAAAAACACCTTTTTATAAAAAAGAAAAGCCTACACCATTCGATGAGGCAGTGAGTTTAATTTGGTTTTTAGAAAATGTTTTTTATCACTCTGCTAGTAGAATCTATAGCTATGTTGCAGAAAATATAGTGGACTCAGACGACTTAAATAATTCTATCTTTGATTTTGGTTTTTGGCCTGGAGGAGATAGAGATGGAAATCCATTTGTTACACCGGAAATTACTTTAAAAACCGCAAAAAGACTTCAATTTTCAATCTTAAGAAACTACTACAGAGATTTAAGAAAGCTAAAAAGAAAAATAACTTTTCCAGGTTTAGAAAATCGAGTAGAAGAATTAGAGGAAATGGTTTTTAATGAACTCTTTTATCCTCATCGTAATAAGAGTTTCTCACTTGAATATTTTACATCTGAACTACAATTCGTATTCAATAAAATCAAAAACGAACATGATGGTTTGTATAAAAACGATGTGCTGGACATAATCCATAAAGTCCGTCTTTTTGGATTACATTTTGCAAGCTTGGACATTCGTCAAGATTCTCGAGTTCATCACAGTGTTTTTAAGGAAATTGTATCCCACCCTGATATTCAAAATTTTTCAGAAGGATTGCCTGAAAACTATTTAGATTTAAATTCAATTGAACGCTGTAAAGTACTAGTTGAAATAAAAGGTGATGTGTCTCCTGATATTTTTTCAGAAAAAATTACTCGTCAGACACTTGAAAGTATTCGAAGCATGCAGCTTATTCAAAATACAAATGGAGAGCGAGGTTGTAATCGGTATATAATCAGTAATTGCCAGTCTTTAGAAAATATACTTGAACTTTTTGCAATGTGTCGATTGAGTGATTGGAAAGATCCTACAGTTGATTTTATTCCATTGTTTGAAACGATTTCTGACTTAGAAGAAGCTGGAGACGTTATGAATGCATTGTTTAGTGACCCAATTTATAAAGCACATTTATTAAGAAGAAAAATGAAGCAAACTATTATGCTTGGTTTTTCTGATGGAACTAAAGATGGAGGATATTTTATGGCAAATTGGAGTATTTATCTAGCCAAAGAAGCTTTGAGTAAGCTTGCTACTGAATTTGGAATTCAAATTGCTTTCTTTGACGGTAGAGGAGGGCCACCAGCCCGTGGTGGCGGAAATACCCATGAATTTTATGCATCTATGGGTGATACAATTCAAAGTGATGAAATTCAATTAACAATTCAAGGGCAAACAATAAGTTCAAATTTTGGAACATTGGATTCTTCTCAATATAACTTAGAACAGTTATTAAGTTCTGGAATAGAAAATCAAATTTTTAGTCCTGGTAAAAATAATCTTTCTACTGCTGGTCGAAATTTGATGGATAGTATTGCTGAAAAAAGTTACAAGGCTTATCAAGATTTTAAAGCTCACCCAATGTTCATTCCTTATTTGGAACGAATGTCAACCCTTCCGTATTATGCTAAAGCAAATATCGGAAGTCGTCCTACCAAACGTGGAAAATCAAAATCACTCAAATTTGAAGATTTAAGAGCAATTCCTTTTGTTGGAAGCTGGAGTCAGTTAAAACAAAATGTACCAGGTTTTTTTGGCTTAGGAGTATCTTTGCAAAATCTTATAGATCAAGGACAAATTGATGAATTAAAAGATCTATATAAGAATTCAAGATTTTTTAGAACTTTGATTTTTAACAGTATGATGAGTTTGTCTAAATCTTTTTTTCAACTTACAGCATACATGAAAGAAGACAAAGAATTTGGTTCCTTTTGGAAATTAATTTACCAGGAGTATGTCTTGGCTAAAAAAGTTTTATTAGAAATAAGTGAATTCAAGTCTTTAATGGAAAATGAACCCTCTGGAAAAGCGTCTATCAAAGCGAGAGAGGAAATTGTTCAACCATTATTAACAATACAACAATTTGCCTTAATGCAATTGCAGGCTATCAAAAAAGATAAAAAGATAGGAAAGAAAAAAATTGAAATCTTAGAAGCTATGGTGACACGTTCTTTATTTGGCAATATCAATGCAAGTAGAAACTCTGCCTAAACCGTATCGTAAAAGTCAAATGCTTTATAAAATAATTCTTGTTTTACATTAACATCAATTCTGGGCTTTCCAATATTCTCAAGTAGCACAAAATTAATTCCACTGCCATTATTTTTTTTATCATGACGTAATAAACTTAAAATCCCTTCACGATCAATTTTACTGATTTTTACATGAGGATAATAATGTGAAAGACTTTCTTTTATATCTATAGCGTCTTTTTCAGGAAAATTACAGCAATGAACACTTAAAAAGCTTTCTAGGATCATTCCAACCACTATTGCCTCTCCGTGAAGTAAGCGTTCCTTATCATTGTCTGCAATAAAATAAGATTCAATTGCATGGCCCATCGTGTGTCCAAAATTCAAAATTTTCCTTAAGTTTTTTTCTGTAGGATCTTTTAATACTATTTTCTCTTTTATTGCTACTGAAGATTTTATGTATTTAGCTAAAGTAATTGCATCTAACTTCTTAATATTTATTAACTCATACCAATATGAAGGATCTGCAATAAGTCCGTGTTTTAACATTTCTGCAAAGCCACTTCTAAGTTCCTTTTTGGGGAGTGTTTCAAGCCATTGATAATCGATAATTACTAGCTTTGGCTCACGAATAATTCCAATTTGATTTTTTAACGACCCAAGATCAATACCTGTTTTTCCTCCAACAGAAGCATCTACCATTGCGAGAAGGGTAGTAGGGATATTATAAAAGTCAATTCCACGTTTAAATGTACAAGCAACGAAACCTCCAAGATCTGTCACAACGCCACCACCTAAATTAATTATAACTGAATTTCTATCAGCTCCAAGTTCAGATAGTTGATTCCACAAATCTTCACAAGTTTGTATGTTTTTATTTTCTTCTCCAGCACACATAAATATAATTTTTGGATTATCCAAGCGTGTTTGATTAATAAATCTAGAGAAGCAGTTTTTTTTTGTGTTGGTATCAACTAATATAAAAACACTACTGTATCCATTTATCTTGAATTGTTTTGGAATATCTAGAAGGGCTTTAGAACCAAAGGTGATATTTATCATATTTTTCATAGTAGTGATCTGATTGTAAAAATAGGTATTAATAAAAGCTCACAAACTTTTTGAGATTTTAAGTATTATTTACCTTTTTTAAAATTTTTTTTTACTCGATCTAAATCTCTTTTATTTTCTCTATCCTTAATTGTTTCTCTTTTATCGTAAAGTTTCTTACCTCTTGCTAATGCTATACGTATTTTCGCAAAACCTTTGTCATTAATAAAAAGTCTCAATGGTACAATGGTCAAGCCACCATTCTTAACTTCCTTATAAAGTTTATTAAGCTCTTTTTTATTTAAAAGAAGCTTACGTTGTGCTTTTGGTTTATGATTAAAACGGGTACCAAATGCATATTCTTCGATATGCATGTTTACAGTAAAAAGCTCTCCTTTATGATTAAACTCACAAAAACTTTCAGCTATAGAAGCCTTGCTATTCCGAATAGATTTAATCTCGGTTCCAGTCAATATAATGCCTGCTGTATACTCGTCAATGAGTTCATATTCAAAGCGCGCTCGTTTATTTTTTATATTTATAATTTTTTGCACTATGCAAAGATAGTATTTAAACACTTTTTACTTAGCATTGCTGTTTTAAAATTAACCATTGGTATAAGACTGTTAATTACTGTTGAATAAATCATTTGCATTTGATAAAAATGTTGTTGAAAAGGAGGTCTAAATGATTATTTTTACACCATAATTTTAATTTATGCAGCGAGACACAACGATATTTGATTTAATAAACAAAGAGAAGAGTCGTCAATCTAATGGAATTGAATTGATTGCATCTGAAAACTTTACTAGCCCATCTGTAATTGAAGCTTGTGGTTCGGTGCTTACTAATAAATATGCCGAGGGTTATCCAGGTAAGCGATATTACGGAGGCTGCGAGGTAGTAGACCAAGTTGAGCTGCTTGCTATAGAAAGAGCAAAAAACTTATTTGGGGCAGTATATGCAAATGTTCAACCCCATTCAGGTTCTCAAGCAAATACAGCAGTGTTTCATGCTTTTTTAAAGCCAGGTGATAAAATTCTAGGGTTTGATCTTTCTCATGGAGGTCATTTAACTCACGGTTCGCCAGTAAACTTTTCTGGCCGGTTATATGATGCAAGTTTTTATGGAGTTGAAAAGAAAACTGGACGTTTGGATTATGATAATATTCTATTATTGGCTAAACAGATTAAGCCTAAGATGATTATTGCTGGAGCTTCTGCTTATTCTCGTGATATTGACTATTCAAAATTCCGTGAAATTGCAGATGAAGTTGGAGCGTTTTTATTAGCAGATATTTCACATCCTTCAGGAATGATAGCTACAGGTCTACTTAGTGATCCTATACCACATTGTCACGTGGCTACGACTACTACCCATAAAACTTTAAGGGGTCCCCGAGGAGGACTTATACTAATGGGGGAAGATTTTGACAATCCATTTGGTCTAAAATTAAAAAGTGGTAAAATTCAAAAAATGTCACATCTTTTAAATATGGCTGTTTTTCCAGGAAATCAAGGAGGCCCGTTAATGCACGTAATTGCTGCAAAAGCAATTGCTTTTGAAGAGGCACAGCAACCAAGTTTCAAAATCTACATGAAACAGGTTAGGAATAACGCTCAAGCGATGGCCAAGGCTTTTACTGAAAGGAACTACAAGTTGATTTCAGGAGGAACGGATAATCATATGATGCTCATTGATTTAAGAAATAAAAATGTTACTGGAAAAGATGCTGAATTAGCATTAGTAAAAGCTGAAATTACAGCAAATAAAAATATGGTACCCTTTGATGATAAATCTCCATTTGTGACTTCAGGTATCCGAGTTGGAACATCAGCAATCACTACTCGTGGACTCAAAGAGCAAGACATGGAAACCATTGTAGAGCTTATTGATCATGTGATAAACAATATAGAAAATCAATCAATTTTGGAAGCTGTAGCAAAAGAGGTTCATTCCCTGATGAAGGGAAGGGCTCTGTTTAATCTTTAGATTGTAATAAATCCTTTATTTTTTTTGGAATTTTTTCCAACTTTCCACTTTCCCTATTTACATAACACCATTTTGTTATGCAACGTGTAATAATTTTTTCTTCAGGTTCTAATATTATTTCCACTATTCTTTCTGATAGAAAAGTATTAGTCTTGGTAACATAAGTTTTAATTAACAGATTATCCCCAAATTTAGCTGCATATTTGTATTCAATTTGATGGCTTCTAACCACCCAAAAATGAAATTCATTAATATGCTCACCAACAAGATATTCCCAGTGTAACTTTGCGGCCTCCTGAACCCAACAGAGGTATTGAATATTGTTTACATGGCTTAAATCATCTAAATGCTTTTTAAGAACGCTCTGCTTTATGGAAAAAAATTTCATTATTTTGGAAAGATCTTTACCTCAAATAGTTTATCCCAATTTTTACCTGTAACAAAAAATGTCTCACGTTTCTTATTGTATGCGATACCATTAAATACGTTTAGCTTAGAATGTTGTTTCACCCTTTTTTTTAAACCTGAAAAATCTATAACACCCTCAACAGCACCAGTATTTGGGTTTATTATTACAACTACATCTTTTTGAAATTGGTAAGTATTCGCATAAATTTTACCATTTACCCATTCCAGTTCATTTAAATTTTTTAATGCTAATTTATTTGTCATTACCTCAATATGACCTTCTTCGGAATAGTCTTTAGGATTTATTTTCCAAATCTTTTGACTTCCATCAGATTTGTATAGTTTATTTCCATCATTGCACAAACCCCAGCCTTCTTTACTCTTTTCATATGGAAAAGAATTTTTGACGGTTAAAGTATTTTTATCATAAATCAATCCTTTTTCAGATTTCCATGTTAATTGAATAATTTGATCTTTAAATATGGTTAAACCTTCACCAAAAAATGATTTATCTAATGGTTTGTTTTTCAATATTTTACCGCTATTGTAATCAATTGTACGTAGAGTAGATTGCCCATTAAGACCTGTACTTTCATAAAGTAAATCTCCATCAAATTCTAAACCTTGGGTATAGGCAGTAATATCATGAGGATAAGTATTAATTACTTCATAAGTGAAAAGTTTCGGTGCTTCACTTGCTAGCAGAGTAAAGGTTATTGTTTTCTTATAACTCTTTTTATTTTGTATTAGTTCTGCCTTAATTTCATAATCCCCAAGAGGATCAGTATTTAAAAATTGGTGATTATCCTTTATAGGCTGGTCATTTAAAAAGTAGAATACACTATAGTTATTTAGTGAAGTATTGACGCTAAGTTTTAATTTTGAACCAGCCTTCGCTCTGTTTTTTTTTTGACCAGTTTTAATTTTAATAACTGGGTCTTTGACACCAGCACAATTCAAAATTAGAAAGGATGTAATTATACTTATAAATATTTTCATAATTTAAAAATAACTTGCAAAGTTAATGGAAGACTAAATTAAGAATTTAAAATGATTGCCGAAATCCTCTGAAGAGGTTATATTTGTAACTGGGCAAGTCCTATACAACCAGCTCCTGTTTAATCCCCCAGGGTGGTAACACAGCAAGGGTATGCGGTTGTAGCGGTGTGATATAGTTAGCTTGCCCTTTTTTGATTTAGATAAATATGCAAAAAGTAGTTTTAATTACTGGTGCCTCATCTGGTCTGGGTCTGGCTACTGCATTGCATCTCAAAAAAATAGGTTATTCAGTTTTTGGCACTAGTCGTAATCCAAAAAAATATACCCAATCAATTCCCTTTGAACTACTTCCTCTTGAAATTACAGAAACGAACTCCATTAAAACTTGCGTTGCAGAAGTCATAAAACGTAAGCAAAGATTGGATATTCTCATAAATAATGCTGGTGTGGGAATTACTGGACCTATGGAAGAAATAAATGCAGATGCTATAGCTTCTAATTTTGCTACCAATTGTTTTGGTCCTTTACAAATGGCACAAGCTGTAATACCTAAAATGAGAGATCAGTCTTCGGGAACAATTATTAATATAACCTCAATTGCGAGCTATATGGGTTTACCATTCAGAGGTCCTTATTCTGCATCTAAAAGTGCTTTATCTATTATGTCAGAAAGCTTACGTATGGAAGTTAAAGAATTTGGTATTAAAGTTTTGACTCTTGCTCCAGGTGATTATGCTACTGACATTGCCTCCCGTCGTTATCATTCCCCCGTAATTAATAAATCACCTTATAAAAAATATAAGGAAAGTCTCGAAGAGATAAACAAACATGTTGATAAAGGAAACTCTCCTGAAGAAGTAGCTAAAGCTATTGCTGAAATTTTAACTAAAAAAAATCCAAGAGTACACTATCAGGTTGGTTCGTTTTTACAAAAGCTATCAAAAACTTTAAAAAACATCCTTCCGAGTCGTATATTTGAAAAACTCATTATGAACCACTATAAACTATAAATATTCATGAAATTTTTTATCGATACAGCTAATTTAGAACAAATTCGGGAAGCTCAATTATTAGGGGTTTTAGATGGGGTAACTACAAATCCCTCATTGATGGCAAAAGAAGGTATTACTGGTGAAAAAAATATTATTAAACACTACGTTGATATTTGTAATATTGTAGATGGTGATGTTTCTGCAGAAGTTATTTCTGTAGATTTTGACGGAATGATTAAGGAAGGAAATGCCTTAGCCGCCTTACATCCCCAAATTGTAGTTAAAATTCCAATGATTGAAGATGGAATTAAAGCGCTAAAATATTTTTCAGATAAGGGTGTCAAAACTAATTGTACTCTAGTGTTTTCTTCTGGACAGGCTTTACTTGCAGCTAAAGCTGGAGCTACTTATGTGTCACCATTTATTGGACGTTTGGATGACAATTCAACTGATGGTTTAGATTTGATTGAGGATATTCGTCTTGTTTATGATAACTATGCTTTCCATACAGAAATTCTTGCAGCTTCTGTACGCCATACTATGCATATTGTAAATTGTGCTAAAATAGGTGCTGATGTAATGACAGGGCCGTTGTCTGCAATAAAGGGTTTGTTAAATCACCCTTTAACAGATATTGGATTAGCTAAGTTTTTATCTGATCATAAGAAAGGAAATTAGCTACAGCCCCTTCAAAATCTTTTCAAAATCAGTGTCAGAAAAATTTCCGAACCCTTCTATTATAAATCCTTTTCCGTTAATAATTATACTTTTATTTAATAAGGTTAATACCCATGCCTTACTTGAGTTTTCAAAATTGATTAATGCAAATTGATCTTCCATTTTCATCTCCATCATTTTTTGCACTTGGTCTACCAATGCATTAAACGGTTGAATACAAATTCCTATAAATCTTATGTCAGGATATTTTTTTTGAAAAAATTCTACACGTTCTAATGTGTTTCTATAGTGATTCATTTGTGTTTGTGACCAAAAATAAATTACTGAAGTTCTACCGTCTGGAATCGAAGCACTACTTACTGTTACGCGAGAAGAATTTTGTAATTGTATTTTAGGTAATGATTTACCATAATCCATTTTACTAATATCTTTATGAAGTGCTAAAACTTCAGCTAAATAGCTAGGAGAGGTATTAATAGTAGCATAATATTGAAGAAAAAGCTCATGTTCATCATGATTGTCAAAATTCAAAATCTCTTCAAAAGCTATCGCTCTTGCAAGGTTATTACGAAGTAATTTTCCAGTAATAGTTTGATCTAAAACCTCTAAACGTCTAATATTAAATCTATCTGTTTGCTTTGCTTTAAAATACAACTCATCGGGTTTTAATGTTTTTTGGTTTATATAATTGATTATATAATTAATATATGGATCAAAAAAAGCTAAATCATTGTCTCCAAAATTTAAAAAACGACGATAGGTAAAAAATAAACTATCTTCATTAATTGTCCATTTTGACCCCCTAAGTAAAGCATATCGCTCCTTAATATTTGCGTATGGATAGATATATGCCGCTTGAGTAACTTTTTGAGCTATAAGACTCAAATTATTAATAGAGTCCATCTGGATCCATAATTCCTTTTTTTCAAGAAGTAAAGAGTCAATAATATTTTTAAAAGTATTTTTATTACTAGAATATTTTGATGACAAAAATTTATTTTCAGATTCTTGTTTTAAAAACAATTCAATTAGAAAATTATTTTTCGAAGCTCCAACTCCAGAAAACACTATAGATTCATCAAAAGCCACAGCATTAATTCTCACCCATACACTATCATGTTCTTCCAAAAGTAATGTTTGATATTCGGGAAGGTGTTCAAGTTTATATATTCCACTTTGTAAGGAATCATATTTACGTTCAAATCTTAAATTTGAATTTAAGTCCAACATTTCTACAACATTTGTACCCTGATAGAGCGTAACGTTTCTAGATGAGGGATTTAGAATTTCTCCTCCTATAAAAATACCTGTTCGTAATTTCTCCTCTGACTGGCAACTGATTAAAGCCAATAAGATAATTACAGGAAAAATTTTTTTTATCATATGCCACTAAAAGTACAACTTTTAAGATGCAAAAATTATTAGACGTCTATTAAATCACTTTGGCATATTTGTGTAAGTTTGCAGCTTAATATTGTTGAATATGCTGTCAGTTTCAAACCTTTCGGTCCAATTTGGAAAGCGCATCCTTTTTGATGAAGTAAATATAAGTTTTACCCCGGGAAATTGTTATGGAATTATTGGGGCTAATGGAGCTGGTAAGTCTACTTTTCTAAAAATTATTTCTGGTAAACAAGAAGCTAATTTTGGAAATGTTCATTTAGAACCTGGAAAGCGTCTTTCAGTTTTGGAGCAAAATCATAATTCTTATGATGATAATAATGTTTTAGATACTGTTTTAAGAGGTAATGAAATTCTCTACAATGTTAAATCAGAAATGGATAACCTATATGCAAAAGATGATTTTTCCGATGCTGATGGTCAAAGAGTAGGGGTGCTTCAAGCTAGCTTTGAAGAAATGAATGGATGGAATGCTGACAGTGAAGCTGCAACATTACTTTCAAATCTTGAAATCCCAGAAAAAATTCATCATTCTCTAATGTCAGAATTAGACGGAAAACAAAAGGTTAGAGTCTTATTGGCTCAAGCTCTTTTTGGAAATCCCGATGTTCTTATAATGGATGAACCTACTAATGACCTTGACTATGAAACAATTATGTGGCTCGAGCAATTCTTAGCTAATTATGAAAATACAGTCATTGTAGTTTCTCATGACAGACATTTTTTAGATGCCGTTTGTACCCATATTTCTGATATAGATTTTGGAAAAATCAATCATTTTTCTGGTAACTACACTTTTTGGTATGAATCAAGCCAATTAGCTACTCGTCAAAGAGCTCAACAAAACAAAAAATCAGAAGAAAAGAAAAAGGAATTACAGGAGTTTATATCTCGTTTTTCTGCAAATGTTGCAAAATCTAAACAAGCTACTTCTCGGAAAAAGATGATAGAAAAGTTAGATATCGAAGAAATCAAACCCTCAAGTAGACGTTATCCTGCAATTATTTTTGAGCAAGAACGCCAAGCAGGTGATCAAATTTTAAATATTGAAAATCTTTCTGCAAATCTGGATGAGGAGGTGCTTTTTAAAAATGTAAATCTTAATCTATCTAAAGGAGATAAGGTTATAATTTATTCTAAAGACACTCGTGCTGTAAGCGTTTTTTATGATATTCTCATGGGAAAAATTCAAAGTGATAGTGGAAAATTCGATTGGGGTGTTACAACTAATCAAGCATATCTTCCAGTTGATCACGAAAACTATTTTAAAGAAGAGGTCCCCCTTGTGGATTGGTTAAGAAAATATGCAAAAACAGAAGAAGAGCGTGAGGAGGTATTTCTGAGAGGTTTTTTAGGTAAAATGCTTTTTAGTGGAGAAGAAGCATTGAAAAACTCTAATGTTTTGTCTGGAGGAGAAAAAGTCCGTTGCATGCTTTCAAAAATGATGATGGAAAGGGCCAATGTTCTTTTGCTTAATGAACCAACTAATCATTTAGATTTAGAGTCTATTACAGCTTTTAATAATTCTCTTAAAAATTTTAAAGGCACTATTTTGTGCAGTACAAGCGATCATGCATTTTCTCAAACTTTAGGCAGTCGAATTGTTGAGTTAACACCAAAAGGTGTTATAGATCGTCACACAAGTTTTGATGAATTCATGACAAGCCCAAAAATTAAGGAGTTGAGATTAAAAATGGTATAGTATTTTAACTACCAGAAAAACGCATACAGACCTGCAAGTATAATCATTAGTGCAAAGGAGCCTATGTTGTAAAGAGCTGATGTATCAAAAACACCTTTATCCAAAGAAATTCCTTTCAAATCGTCATTTTCTTTATTTTCTCTAATGCTTACTAAAGCAATAACTACCATCGAAAGAATAGCAGTAATACCCATTTGATCTAAAAAAGGGAGGGAGGGAAAAATCCCATCCAACGCAGATCCTGTCATCCAGCCTTTAGGGCCTACTTTAAAGAATAAAGCAATTGGAATAGAAGTTAATGCACCATAGATTGCACCTTTATTAGAAGTCTTTTTCCAAAAGAGTCCAAGGACAAATACTGACAATATTCCTGGGCTCACAATACCAGTATATTCTTGAATAAATTGGAATGCTTGATCGATACCTCCTAGTAAAGGGGCCATAATGGAAGCAATAATCAATGCTACAAATGCAGATAAGCGGCCAACGTTAACAGTTTTTGATTCACTGGCCTCTTTATTAATCAATTGCTTGTATATATCCATTGTAAAAATTGTTGCAGTAGAATTAAGCATAGATGCTAAAGAAGAGACTATTGCAGCAGCTAATGCCGCTACGGCGACACCTTTGAGACCTGTAGGTAAAAACTGCATTAACCACGGATAGGCTTTATCAGCTTGTTCTGAAGATGGTAAATTAGCCATTCCAGCTTCACCTAAAGAAGCTAACAAATTTGGATCGTTAACAATTACGTAGGCAGCTATTCCTGGTATAACAACTATTAAAGGAATAATCATTTTTAAACCTGCTGCAAATAAAATTCCTTTTTGTGATTCTTCTAGCGATTTTGCTGCTAGTGTTCTTTGAATAATATATTGGTTAAAACCCCAATAGTATAAATTAGCAATCCACATTCCGCCAATAAGAACACCTATACCAGGAAGATTCATATACTCAGGATTACTCTTTTCAAGTATCATATCAAATCGTTCTGGTACAGCATTATAGACTTTATTAAGTCCTTCAAGAAATCCACCCCCTGCTGATACAGTATCTAAAGCTAAATAGGTAGTAACTAAGCCTCCTAAAACTAATACTACAACTTGAATTATATCAGTCCATGCCACAGCAGATAAACCTCCGTATAATGAGTATGCAGCAGCGAAAGCAGCTAATCCAATAACCGCGGTAATCATTTCGATACCTAATATGGTTTGAAGTGCTAAACCACCCAGATAAAGAACTGAAGCCAGATTTACAAAAACGTATAAACCAATCCAAAAAACTGCTAGTATTGTTTTTAGCTGACTAGAAAAACGTTGTTCAACAAATTCAGGAATGGTATATATTTCTTTTTTAATAAAAATTGGTAAGAAAAATTTTCCAACAACAATTAGGGTTAGAGCTGCCATCCATTCATAGGTAGCAATAGCTAATCCACCAGCAAAACCGGAACCAGACATCCCAATAAATTGTTCAGCAGAAATGTTAGCAGCTATAAGTGAAGCTCCAATTGCCCACCAAGGGAGAGATTTACTCGCCAAAAAGTAATCTTCTGTACTTTTAGTTTCACCCTTTTTATTTCGAGAAACCCATAATCCAACACCCAAAATAACTATGGCATAAATTGCAAATATTACATAATCAAGTGCTTCAAAACTAGTATTCATTTTGTTTATGTTTTAGTTGAACAAAAATATTTCACAAATATTTAAAAAATTGCGAAAAACATTCAAATTATTCTGTTGCAAAGTAGAAAATAAAGGAAGTTTAAAAAAGTTGTTTTACAACTTTTTTCCCTTTATCAATTTCGTCTCTATGAAGATACACATCCTGCAATAGGGGAGTTGTAATTCCAAAACCTGCAAGGCGTGCAGATTCTCCCTGATCTTTAACCACTGGAATAATTCCTTCTTTATCTAATTCACTTACTAGAGCTAAAACAAGTAAGGATGACCCTGTAAATAAGTGATAATATTTATCTTTTGAAATATTTGATTTCAAGCTTTATTGTAACGATTATTCCATATAGCAGGATTAAAATTTTTCCCTAAGGCAAAACCAAAGTAAATTACAATAGAAGATAGGGCCTTGAAAACAAAAAACAACAACATCCAATAGGAAGATGTGTTTGGTGTCCTTGTGAAAAACACCATTGGAGTTAGTTCAGTAACAATCCAACTAAAAACAAAAATTGCAAGTAGAAGGTTCCAAACGTTTTTAAATGGCCACATTAGAAGTTTTCGAAATGGATTTAAATCATTACCCCACTTATGAACTAAATAGAAATAATTGTTTCCAATTGGGACAAACAGAAGCGGATCATCTGTTTTTTTTAATCGGAAAAGAATCGAGGGGGCCATTATTTTAAATTCTCCAAGCGTAGTTTTGTGATTTTGTTCCAGTCTTTTAATTTCCTCAAGAGCTTGTTTAGGGAGGTTATTTTTGAAATACTTTATGTCTAGAAAACGTAAGCGATAGTCGATACAAACTTTTTTAATGTGATCAAGATGGTATATTTTCTCGGAGACTAATAAATCAAAATCAAATTTGTTAAGTGAATTAATCTCTAATTCTTTAATGATTTGATTTAATTGATCTTGATTTTCTTCTATGCTGAATGCTCTCGTCCTAGATAAGACTTTTTCAACATCAGTTCTTGGTATTAATTTCATTTTCATAAATCCTTGTCATTAATTTACAAAAATAGGAATAATTGAATTAATTTTTATCAACTCCTAACGTAATTCTGCTTTATACTCTGTAGAAAAATTCTTTTTTAATTTTTCCATGACTTTATCAACTTGTTTATCAGTTAAAGTCTTATTTTGATCCTGAAAAGTAAAAGCGATTCCATAAGATTTTTTTCCTCTTGGTAATTTTTTCCCTTCAAAAACATCAAATAGCTCAACAGATTTTAAAATCTTACGTTCGGTTTTGTGGGATGTATTTTTTATGGCTTCGAATGATATTTTTTGGTCTAATAATAAGGAAAAATCTCGTCTCATAATGGGAAATTTAGGAATATCCTTAAAGACTAAAGATCTGGATAATGAGTGTTTTAATATATAATCTAAGTTCAAGTCAGCTATAAATATTTCATCATCAATATTATAAATTTCATTTAATTTTTTTGAAATTAAACCAAATAGACCATAAGTACGATTATGGTTAATTAATTCAAATACGATATCAAAATGAGGATGACTGGTTTCTTTAAAATCTAGCTGATCATATCCAAGAGCTTTAAATAGATCTTCTAATAATCCCTTGACATAGAAAAAAAGATCTGGTGAATTTTTTAAATCCCAGTGAGGTTTGAATAAAGAACCAACAACTGAAACACTCAAGTGTTTTGCTTCAATAAACTCTTCATTTCTCTTACCATAAATATTACCAAACTCGAATAGCTTAATATCTTTGTTTTGACGATTTAAATTAAAGGAAATTACTTCTAAAGCACTTGGTATAAGTGATTGACGCATTATAGATAAATCATTTCCTAAAGGATTTATAATTTTAATTGGGTCATGAAAATTAGCTTTAGGATCAAAATTATTAAGTGAATTATTAATTGTTTCCATAAAGCCATGCCCAGTTAACATATTTGCAATCATGGATTCCATCTTTTGCGAATCTTTCCATTGATATGGAGGATTTGCCTCATATTTTAAGGGTATGTCTTTTATATTATTATATCCGTAAATCCGTAAAACTTCTTCGATAACGTCTGCAGGACGAGTAATATCTACTCTGTATCTAGGAATTGTCATTCCAATTCCAGTTTCAGAAACATTGTTAATTTCTATTTCCAATGCATTTAAAATTATATTGAGCTTTTTTTTATCGATATGTTCACCTATTGTTTTATTTAGTTCTTCATATGAAAGAAATATTTTAGCAGCTTCACCAAGTGGCTTAGCTACTTCTTGAATATTGCTAGAAATCGTTCCTCCAGCTAAATCTCTTATTAAAATAGCAGCTCGCTTTAAAGCATAAATACCAATTTCAGGATCTACACCCCTTTCAAATCGGAATGAAGCATCAGTGTTAAGACCATGTCTTTTGGCAGTTTTTCTAATGCTAACAGATTCGAAAAGTGCACTTTCTAAAAAAATATTTGTAGTTTGATTTTCTACTCCAGAATCAATACCGCCAAAAACACCTGCAATACAATGAGCTTTTTTACTGTCACAAATCATCAAATCTTCTTGATTCAAATTACGCTGAACTCCGTCTAGTGTTGTGAAAGGTGTTTTTGATGGGCATGTTTTCACAATAATATCACCATTTAATTTATCTGCATCAAAAGCATGAAGTGGTTGTCCAAGTTCATGTAATACATAATTTGTTACATCAACTACATTATTTTTAGGTGAAACACCTATAGCCTTTAAACGATTTTGTAGCCAAGAGGGAGAAGGAGAAATTTTAACTCCCGTAAGGGTAATTCCATAATATTGAAAACAGCGCTGGTTGTTTTCTACTTTGACAGAAATTGTTCTCTGAGTATTATCAACGTGAAAAGAAGATATTTCTGGTAAATTCCACTCATTAGATATTTCATTTAAAAGGCATGCCGCCCTTAAATCGCGAGCAACTCCCATATGACTCATAGCATCAGCTCTATTTGGCGTAAGTCCAATATCAAAAACGACATCTTCTTCAATATCATAGATTGATGCAGCGGTTTCTCCAATTATAGAATCTTTATCCAATACTAAAATCCCATCGTGGTTGTCACTAAGGCCTAATTCGTCTTCAGCACAAATCATTCCCTCACTTACTTGTCCTCGAATTTTACCTTTTGAAATTTTCATTGAAGTTCCGTTTGACATATTTAAGGTAGTACCAATTGTAGCAACCAAAACTTTTTGTCCTTTTGCTACATTTGGTGCACCACAAACAATGCTTAAATTAGTTTTAACACCAATATTAACTTCGGTTATTTTTAAGCGGTTAGCATTGGGATGTTTAGAGCAACTTAAAACTTCACCTACAACAACTCCTTTAAGACCCCCCTTAATACTTTCATATGCTTCAATACCTTCAACTTCTAAACCTAAATTAGTAAGCAAAACTGAAATTTGATCTACAGTAAGACTGATTTTTATAAACTGTTTTAACCAGTTGTAAGATATTTTCAAAAGATATTTATTTTCAATTTGACTTAACAAATATAAGAATCTCTTTGTCCATATTTAGCTTATGAAATTCCAAATATTAGAATCAAATCTTAAAGCTGAAAGAGTTCTTTTAATAACTTGATTTTCAGTTCTTTCGAGGTTGGGGTCTTGTTTTATAATTTCATTTGCAGTATCTCGAGCGACCTTGAGCAGTGTATTATCTTTTATTATATCTGCAATTTTTAACTTTAAGATACCACTTTGTTGAGTTCCCATAAGATTTCCAGGACCACGCAGACGTAAGTCAACTTCTGCAATATCAAATCCATCATTGCTCTTCACCATTGTTTTTAATCGAGTCTTCGCTTCTTCAGAAAGTTTAGAACCACTCATTAAAATACAATAACTTTGATCGGATCCACGTCCAACACGTCCTCGTAATTGATGTAGTTGAGAAAGTCCAAATCTCTCTGCACTTTCAATTATCATAACAGAAGCATTGGGAACATTAACTCCGACCTCAATGACTGTAGTTGCTATCATAATTTGAGTTTTTCCTTCTACAAAACGTTTCATTTCAAAGGATTTATCACCAGCTTTCATCTTTCCATGTACAATACTTATTTGATACTGCGGTTGTGGGAAGCTTCTTGAAAGACTTTCGTATCCATCCATTAAATCTTTATAATCCAGCTTTTCAGACTCTTGAATTAATGGATATACAAAATAAACTTGGTGTCCTTCTTTTATTTGTTTTTTGATAAAATCAAAAACCCTCAAACGGTTACTATCATTACGGTGTAATGTCTTAACGGGTTTTCGACCTGGAGGTAGATTATCAATAACAGAAACGTCCAAATCTCCATAAATACTCATTGCTAGTGTCCTTGGGATTGGGGTAGCGGTCATTACCAAAACATGTGGAGGAGTTTTATTTTTTTCCCATAGTTTTGATCTTTGAGCAACACCAAAACGATGCTGTTCGTCAATGATTGCTATTCCTAAGTTTTTGAATTGTACTTTTTCTTCAAATAAAGCATGTGTTCCAATCAAAATATTAAGTTCACCATTTTGTAAGGCTTCATGTATCACTTTCCGATCTTTTAACCTTGTGCTGCCCGTTAGTAATTCTATTTTAACACTAGTGTTTCGAAGTAATTCTAAAAGAGATTGATAATGTTGACTAGCTAAAATCTCTGTAGGAGCAACTAAAGATGCTTGAAAATTATTATCAATAGCAATTAACATAATTAAAAGGGCTACAATTGTTTTACCAGAACCCACATCCCCTTGAAGAAGTCTATTCATTTGCCTTCCCGAACCTAAATCATTTCTTATCTCTTTTATAACTCTTTTTTGAGCTAATGTCAGAGAAAATGGAAGCTTTTTTTTATAAAAATCATTAAAAGTATTTCCAACCTTAGAAAAAATAAATCCTTTAATTTTATTTTTACGTTGAATATTTTTTAAAATCAATTGAAATTGCATATAAAAAAATTCTTCAAATTTTAAACGAGATTGTGCACGACTTAAATTCTTTTGTGATACGGGGTAGTGAACCTCTTTTAAAGCTTTTGCTTTTGAAATAAATTTATAATGATCTAAAAGATATTGAGGAAGTGTTTCTTTAAAAGCTTCAACACTGTTTTCAATTAAATTTGCTACTAATTTTTGAATAACACGTTGAGAAATACCTTTATTTATTAATTTCTCTGTTGATGGATAAATTGGATAGAACGCAGCAATTATTTTATTTTGAAAATTTACTTCTAATTCCATTTCGGGATGAGGCATGTTAGCTTGCCCATTGAAC
>Ga0228638_1000014_pt1 | contig 62095 bp, 47 predicted proteins | sample 48DmetaG_FD_182704 | JGI IMG/M metagenome (GOLD analysis project Ga0228638, IMG submission 182704) | Seawater microbial communities from Monterey Bay, California, United States - 48D | ecosystem: Environmental > Aquatic > Marine > Coastal | place: USA: California | collected 2016-10-31 | reverse complement strand
CGCTCAACGCGCCTTCACGCGCCCGCGTCGCTCGAACGCCTCGACGCGCGACCCGCGCGCGCGCGAACGTCGCATTCGTGCGCACGAGGCATATCTTTGCCAGCGCGCGCGTCGACTTTGAACGATGATTCACGGAGCGACGATGCGCGCGCACGCGCCGCGAAGCGCTCGCGCGCGCGCCGACGCGCGCTTTCTACGAAATGCGCGCGCGCGCGCGGCGATTCGCGGGACGGGGGCGTCGAGGGACGGGATGCGATCGCTCGCGAGGACGCGCTCGGGGGCGTCGAGCGCGCCGGAGCTCGTCGCGGAGGAGGACGATGAGGTCGCCACGGCCACGTCGAGCGGTGAGAGTGTTGTGGTCGGCGGTGAAGACGCGGTCGAGGGCGAAACAGAGGGAGGCGCGTGCCCGTACACGGCGGCGAAGGAGGCGCTGGGGTTCGCGGGACCGCCGCCGACGCGGCCAGACGCGGATGGGAATCCGGCGATGATCGATAGTAAGTCATTCTTGAAGTCGTTGGTGAAGGCAGCGCAACATCCAGTGGGGATGCCGATCGCCATGCTCGATTGGGCGGCGGAGAAAGGCGAGTGCGTGGGGATCAAGAATGCCATCGGGCCGTTTTGCGTGTCGATTTTGGACCCGGAAATCGTCGAGTACGTGTGCTTCACGAATGCGAAAAACTACAGATTACGAATGCTTCCGGACGCTTTCCGATACGTGATCCAAAATAAAGGCATCACTGGGAGCGATGGGCAGTACAACCGCGATCATAGATTGATGTGCCAAAAGCCGTTCATCAACTCGTTTTCGCTGAGCCAGTTTTCGTCGACGGTGGAGGAGCGCATCGCGTACATGTGCAACACGTGGACGTCGGCGGCGGCGATGAACCCGGGTAAGCCGATGGAAATCAACATCGACGTCGACTCTCAGCAAGTTACGCTCGATGTCATCGGCAAGGTTGCGTTCGCGTACGACTTTGAGCAGTGCGAGGCGCACGAAGCCAGAACGCTTCGAGGCGAAGAGGGCAAAAATGATAATATTTCCAAGCTCTTGAACGCGTACAACGGTAGTAGCGAGATCATGGGCGAGCTCTTCATCACCCCCGGGCCGATTCTCAAGCTCCAGAACTTTTTGGGTCTCGGTCGAGTGCGAGAGCTCAAGGAGCAGTACGCGATTTTGGAGTCTGTTGGCACAAAGCTCATGAGCGAGCGCCGAGCGGTGGTTAAGGAGCGCTTAGCGGCAGGTGATGAGGAAGATTATTGTTTGTTAGATGTATTGGTCAAGGCGAAGGATGCCGACGGCAATCCTCTTTCGGATGCCGATTTATGGGGGGATATCAACGACATCATGGCGGCGGGTCACAGGACGACGGCGTCCAACTTTACCGTGAACCTCTGGCACGTGGCGAGGTACGAACACATTCAGCGTGGCATCGAAGAGGAGTTAGAGGCGCTCGGTGGTCGACCGCCGACATTTAAGGATGTGCAAGATGGCCGATTACCTTACACGCAGCGAGTTGTGAAGGAATCGCTTCGCAAATACGCCCCGATCAACTTGTTCCCGCGCCTCGCCGAAGGCGCGGACACGCTGCCCAGCGGACACAAGGTTGAAGCTGGAGACTTTATTTTATTATCCACGTACGCCATGGGGCGAAACCCGAGAGTTTGGGAGAATCCTGAAAAGTTTGATCCCGACCGCTTCACCGACGAGGCGCTCTACGCGCAGGCGGAGAAGCAAGCATCCGCGGTCGCCAAAGGTGATCCCGCGAAGCTCGAGCAAGCGCGCGAGCGCATGCGCCGCCGCATGACTGCTGGTCGCGACTTTACGTACACCCCGTTCGGTGCTGGACCGCGATCTTGCATCGGCGGCGTCTTCGCCTTGCTCGCCGCGACCACCATGCTCGCCAGCACGGTTCAAAAGTTCAAGCTTTCCAAAGCTGGACCCGGTCGCGACAAGCTCGGTGAAGAATTAAACATCATGTACGATACCACCATCTGCTTCCCGGAAGGTGTTTGGATCAATCTTGAACCAAGAGAAGAGCCAGTCGGCGCGTAAAATCGCCGCGCCGCGCCGCCGCTCGATAGTCACTCGCGACGTTCGTCGCCTTCGCGCGCCCGCGCGATCGCGCGAGCAAACTTTGTGTAATACGTTCATTCAAGTTTATTAGCGTTTCACGTCGTCTTCACCGACCGGCTTCCCCACCGCTCGCCGCGTCGAACCGCGGCCGCGCCGCGCCGCGGCGCCGCGGGGGTTTGCACCGTCGTCGCGAATTGCGCGACTTTCCGCGCGTCGTCACACGCGCGCGCGGCGCGCCCGCGAACTTGGACGCGATGGACGCGAACCTGTACGATGAGTTCGGAAACTACGTCGGCCCCGAGATTGGATCGTCGGACGACGACGACGACGTCGCGCGTCGCGACGAGAGTCGGGACGATCGCGCGGCGGCGGCGACGAACGCCGCGCGCGAGGACGCCCACGACGCGTCCGACGCGAGCGAGGACGACGCGATGGACGATGATGACTTGAACGCGTCCGCGATCACGCTCGCGGAGGATAAAAAGTACTACCCGACCGCCGAGGAGGTGTACGGGGAGGGCACGGAGACGCTCGTGGAGAACGAAGACGCGCAGGCGCTCGAGACGCCCATCGTGGCGCCGGTAAAGGTGAAGAACATCGAAGCCGCGGGACAGAGATACGTGGGAGGAAGCGTGGGGGCGCAAGTGCAGTCGCAAGACGCGGAGGTCGCCATGAAGGTGAGCGAGGAGTTCCTGGTGGGCTTGCACGGGGAGTCGCGAAGAATGGGACGCAACGTGTGCGTGGCGGGACATTTGCATCACGGGAAAACGACGCTGTTTGACATGCTGCTCGAGTGTTCGCACGACGTGAATTATGACTGGCTGGCGAACGATAAGCAGCTGAGGTACACGGATACGAGGATGGATGAGCAGGCGAGAGGGATTTCGCTCAAGTCGACGCCGATGACGCTGCCGTTGCAGACGAGTCGAGGGAAGACGATGGTGTTTAACGTCATGGATACGCCAGGACACGTGAATTTTAGCGATGAAGTGACGGCATCGATGCGGTTGGCGGATGGAGTGTTGCTTGTCGTCGATGCGTGCGAAGGTGTTATGACTTCGACGACGCGACAAATCAAGCACGCGGCGCGAGACGGTTTGCCCGTGTGCGTCTTCATATCGAAGATTGATCGCTTGATTGTCGAGCTCAAGCTTCCGCCCGCGGATGCCTATCACAAGCTCCGTCACACGATCGAAGAAATCAACGGCTTGATCGAGACGTTTTACACACCAGACGCCGACGGAGCTCTGCCGACGGTGAGTCCGGAAAACGGCAAGGTTTGCTTTGGGAGCGCTTTGTACGGATTTAGTTTCACCTTAGAATCGTTCGCCAAACTCTACGTCGATGTGAACGGCGTGTTAGTCGATCATAAGGAGTTCGCAAAGAGGATGTGGGGCGATGTGTATTATCACGGCGATACGCGGATGTTCAAGAAGAAGCCACCGCCGGGCGGCGGCGAGCGCACCTTCGTGCAGTTCATCCTCGAACCGTTGTACAAAGTTTTCAGCCAAGTTGTCGGTGAAACTATTGACAGCGTGTCTGATAAGTTGAAGGAATTTGGCATCAAACTGAAGCCAAAGGAGACGAAAGCAAACACGAAGCCGCTGCTCAAGATGACGTGCCAGAAGATTTTCGGCGCCGCGTCTGGGCTGGCGGATATGCTCGCCGCACACATCCCGACGGCGGAAGAAGGCGCGGCTATGAAGATTGAGCGCGCTTACAGCGGCCCGGTAAAGAACGGTGGCAAACTCGTCGATGCAATGCGGGCGTGTGACCCGGACGCACCAGCCGTGGTGATGGTTTCCAAACTCATCCCAAAAAGCGATTGCTCGGCGTTCGACGCGCTCGGTCGCGTGATGTGCGGGACGCTTAGGAAGAACGATCGCGTTCGTGTTCTCGGCGAAAACTTCTCCCCAGATGACGAAGAAGACAGCGTGGTGAAGAATGTGACGAATATGTGGATATATGAAGCGCGTTATCGTATTCCCATCAAGGAAGCGCGCGCGGGCGCTTGGGTCCTCATCGAAGGCATAGACCAAAGCATCACCACAACTGCCACGTTGGTACCGGAGAAGATGCCGAAAGGGTACGACGACGACTTGTACGCTTTCAAACCGTTAGAGTTCGATAACAAATCGGTGATGAAGATCGCTGCGGAGCCTCTCAACCCGAGCGACTTGCCGAAAATGGTTGAAGGTTTGCGCAAGATTACCAAATCCTACCCCGCCTGCGTGACCAAGGTTGAGGAAAGCGGCGAACACACAATCATGGGCACGGGGGAGTTGTTTTTAGATAGCGTAATGAAGGATCTCCGAGAAATGTACAGCGAAATCGAGGTCAAGGTGAGTGATCCTGTGGTTTGCTTTAACGAAACCGTCGTGGAGACGAGCTCGCTCAAGTGCTACGCGGAGACGCCGAACAAAAAGAACAAACTCACGATGATCGCCGAGCCCCTCGACAAGGGACTTGCGCGAGATATCGAGACCGGCAAAGTCAATTTGAGTGCGCCGAAGAAACAGGTGAGCGATTTCTTCAAGTCAGAGTACGAGTGGGACGCGCTCGCTGCGAAGAGTGTCTGGGCGTTTGGCCCCGACGCGGCCGGCCCCAACGCGTTGTTGGACGACACTTTGCCGTCCGAAGTCGACAAAGGATTGCTTGCGGCGATTCGTGACTCCGTTGTACAAGGATTCCAGTGGGGCACGCGCGAGGGTCCGCTGTGCGATGAGCCTATCCGCGAGGTCAAGTTCAAAATTTTAGACGCCGTCGTCGCCGACGCCCCGCTTCAGCGAGGGGGCGGGCAAATCATCCCCACCGCGCGTCGCTGCGCGTACAGCGCCTTCCTCATGGCCACTCCGCGATTGATGGAGCCCATTTACGAAGTTGAGATCCAATCTCCCGCCGATTGCATGAGCGCCATCTACACCGTGCTCAGTAAACGTCGCGGACACGTCGTCAGCGATGCCCCAAAACCTGGCACCCCCGTGTACACCGTCAAGGCGCTCATCCCCGCCATCGAAACCTTTGGTTTCGAGACCGACCTGCGCTACCACACCCAAGGCCAAGCCTTCGGTCAGTCCTACTTCGACCACTGGGCCGTCGTTCCGGGCGATCCTCTCGACAAGACCGTCGTGTTGCGTCCCCTCGAACCCGCCCCCGTCCCTCACCTCGCTCGCGAGTTCATGGTCAAGACGCGTCGTCGCAAGGGCATGTCCGAAGACGTCACCGTGAGTAAATTCTTCGACGACGATTTGCTCATCGAGCTCGCGCAGGCCGACACCGAGCTCGCGGGTCTATTTTAGTTTGTAGTTTTACGACGGCCGCGTCCCGACGCCTCGATCGATCTTCGCGCTCGCGCCGCGCGCCACACGCCGTCCGTCGATGACGCGCGCGTTCCCGTCGCTGCGCCAGATCCTGCTCCTCCAGCGCGACGTCCCGCGCGCCGCCGCCTTCTACGAGCGCGCCCTCGGTCTCCGAATCGCCGTCTGCACGGAAACGTTCGCCGAACTCGCGCTCGATTCGCGCGGTGCGGATTCGACGACGGGAAACGCGCCGACGCTCGCGCTGCAACGCGCCGAGCACGAATCGCAGCTGCAGACGGGGTACACGCCGATATTGCACTTCGAGGTGGACGACGTGCAGACGCGCGTGAACGCGGCGCTGACGCTGGGAGGACGATTGGACGGGAAGATTCAGTACGAGACGCACGGCGCGGTGGCGTGCGTGCGAACGCCGGACGGCCACATGATCGGGATGTATCAATCGACGCCGTAAAAACGACATGCGCACGCGAGGAAGTCAAGAAAAGGGCGCGACCGACGACGGGTTCGGGGGGGAAAGACCGACGTCGAAACGACGAGGACGATGCGTCGCGCACGTGGACGCGGACGCGTTTTTCGCGGCGGTGGAGAAACAAAGGAATCCGAGGTTGAGAGACGTGCCGGTGGCGGTGCGGCAGCATGGGGATATCATATGCGTCGATCATCGCGCGCGGGAGTTAGGGGCGACGAAACACATGAATCCGGACAAGTGTCGGGCGTTGTTGACGCCGCACGGCGGCGAGGTGGTGCACGTGCACTCGACGGACGATCACATGTTGAGTTACGAGCCGTACACGCGCGCTTCGTACGAATTGCACGCGAAGCTGTACGCTGCGTGTGAACGGTTGCGGGTCGACGGTGGCACGCTGATTTATCAAAGAGCGTCCGTGGACGAGGCGTACGTGCAGCTCGAAAACGGTGCCAAGCCATCCCAGCGAGGAAAGGCGTTTGCGGAATCCATACGTCGAGCGATCGCGGAAGAGTGCGGGTACAGCGTGTCCGTCGGCGTCGCGCGAAACAAGATGTTGGCGAAAATCGCTTCGAAGTTAGCGAAACCGAACGGTGTCGTCGTCATTGAAGACGAAGCCGATCTCGAAAGATGCTTTCGCCAACTGCCGAGTTCGCATTTGCCAAAGTGCAACGAACCTTTGATTCGTAGGAACCTCGCGTTGCATAATTTACGCACCGCTTGGGATGTTCGCGAGCTAAACGCGAAGCGGTTGGAGGCGCTCGTAGGACTCACGCGCGAAAGGGCGCTGGCTTTGTGCAAAGCCGCGCATGGCGTCGACGACTCTGAAGTCGTGCACAAGGTGCACGAAAAGAATACGCTCAGCTCTTCGATGACGCTCACGATGGTACCAAAGCCGTTACCAAAAAACGTAGGTAGCGACGTCGGTGTCACGGGTGGACCAGCGGGATGGTACAATCCATTGACGTGCGGCGAACGAGAGAGAATTGAGCTCACTCTCGGCGCGCGCGCGCGCGACTTGTACTCCACCATCAAAGTGCATCAGGCATACACGGAGCGCTGGCCCTCGACGCTCACGGTGAAGATGGCCATCGAAGGAACGTCAGTGCAGTACTCTAAGAGCGCTGCTTTCCCTGTAAAGTTCGAAGACGCGACGTCGGAAACCGCGGAAGACGTCCTGACCAAAAAGGCCACCGAGCTCGCTTTACTCACCGTGGGAAAACGCACGACGGACAAGATTCGTGAAGTCGCCGTGGTCGTGAGCAATTTCAAGTCTTCGACCGGTGCGAGGGAACGCACGAGGGAGGAAATCATGACGGCTGAGGCCGATCGACTTCCAAAGCTCTTTCTTCGCTCGCGAGAACAGCAACTCGAAAGAGACGCGAAGGAGAATGCTCAGCGTCGAGTAAGAGCCAAACGTGCGCGCAACGAACGCTGGATCGAAGCTTTACAGCCGTTACCTCCCGTTGATATGCTCATAGCGCTCATCGGTGGGTGGGATGGTGAAGACGAATGTCCTTTGGAGGTTGAGCAATGTCGCCTCGCCATCAGGAATCGTCAAGCCAAGTGCGTCGGGGATGAATAGAATTTTAGTCGCTAGGCCTCGCCAATTCGTTGTATTAAAACAAAATGATCAAGTGCAGAATGAAGACGTACACGGAAAGCGCAAGACGGACGAACGGTCGTCGTTGCAAGTACACAGATGCTCTGTCAAAGTTACTCGCAACTTCCAGCGCAATCGGGTGGTGGAGCATCGGCGCGTTTGTCAACGACTTCATCTGATTTTGAAGCGGGACGAATGCGTATGAGCCGCCCGTGAGAACTGCGCCCTCGATATCTGTGTCCGCGAAGTCTTCGTTCTTTTTGTTCGTGAAGGAACTCGAGGCGGCTTGGCTTGCGCGAGCGTCCGAGAGCAAACTCTGAAGCTGCTTAATTTGTTGATTCGCCGAATCTAACTCTTGGCGTAGTCCGATGGATTCGTCGGTAGCGCTCGGTGGCGTCGGCGTCGCTCGTTGCGCTTGCAACGCCACTTCCAAACTTTGGATTTGCGCTTCCAGACTTTGGATCTTCGTACGGAGTTCCTTCGCCTGCGATTCCGCCGCCGCTTGCATGTGGCTCGCGTCATCTTGTACCATCGCCAATTGCGATTGCGCTTCGGCGATGCGTTTTTCTGCCTCGGCGACGGCTTTGTTCGCGTCCTGGGATGTCTTGAGTGAACTCATTTCATCGGCGTGTGCCTCTGCTTTCATCTCGGACTCCCTCAATCGTTGCTTCAACTCTTCCGCCATTCGCTCGTGTTGTTCGTTTTGCTGCAACACTCTTTCGCATTCCGCGAGATACATCTCCTTCTCCTTTTCCACCTCTTCGAGCGCCAACCGGCCCTCATCTAATTTACTCGCCAGCCGAATATTTTCAGCCGCCAACGCAGACTTTTCGTCTTCGGCCGCGCTCGACAGCGCCAGAAGTTCCGCCTCGAGACTGGATAATTTCGTCGACTTGGCGTCGAGTTCGGCGTTCAATTCCAACACCCTAGATTCCGCCCCACTCGTCGTCTGTTCCGCCGCGCGCTTGAACGACTCGGCTTGCTTTTCCGCCGACGCTTTGCCTTCGCTCGCCTCTCGCAGCGCTTCTCGAAGCTTTGAGATTTCTTCCTCGCCTCGCGACGCCTTCTCCGCGCCCGCCGTCGCCTCCCGCAGCGCCGCGCGCAACGTCTCTAGCTCTTCCTCCATTTTCTTCGCGACCGCGCGCGCCGCATCCGCCGCCTCGCGTGATTCATCATTCGCGTACGCCAACGCCTCCGCGTTTCGTTTCAACTGCTCTCGCATGACTTCCGCTTCCTCTCGCGCCGCCGCTCGTTCCCCCGTCTCCGCCTTGACCACCTCCAACTCCTTCATCAGCGCATCCCGCGCCTCCTCCGCCGCCTCCGCGCGCGCGCGCGCCGCGTCTCGCTCCGCCTCGATCGCTTTCCCCTTTTTCACCGCCTTGACGAGCTTTTGCTTGACGACGGCGACGTCGTCGTGTTTTTTCTCCGCAGCCTCGCTCGGCGCAGCCTTCTCGTCGTCGCGCGTCGCGCGCGCGTCCTCGCTCGACCGCGCCTTGGCCTCGGCTTTGTGTCGTCGAAACTCATCGAGCTTTCGCTGCCCTCGCGCGTGGTCCGCCGCGCGCGCGCCGTCGTCGGGCATCGTCGACGTGTGCGGCGCTTCGGAAGTTGAGTTTGGTTTGGTCGCGCGCGTCGACGCGCGAGCGTGCTATGGACATTCGTGCTATGGACTAAGTCTGGACGGGCGCTAACAGATGTGCCGACGCACGAATCGCCTCGCCGGATCGCTCTTGTTGGCGAAGAAACCGATGTACGCGCTGGCGACGACGACGAACGCGACCCACGCGATGGAGACGTTGCTGAGCGCGACGCCGTTCAAATCGCGACGAAGGAACGGGTACGCCTCGCCGAAGGCGTCGAGATCGTCCGTGATCTCGAGGAACTGCGCTATGAGTTTCGATATCTTCACCGCGGTGGCGTGCCCGACCGGGGCGGCGGTCATCGGTATCGTCAATAAACGCCCCGGCGGCGCGGCGGATTTGATCTCGCGCACGCGCTCGATGTACTTGGTCTTCCACGTCTCCTCGTCCGGCGTCGCGCTCCCGAACGCGCGCTCCCACACGCACGGATAAATATCGCAATAATGATAATCCTCGTTCCCACACGTCGACGCCGTCGACCGCGTCGCCCCCGCGCCGCATCCGCACGCGTCTCCCAGCGCCTTCGCGCTCTCCGCTCGCGTCCTCGCGTGCTCCCACCACTCCGTCGCCATCGTTTCGAACAGCACCACCTTAAAGTCGGCGCGATCGCTCATGACGTCCTCGATCGCGTTCGACACCGGCAACCACCCGACGAAATCGTAATCCTCCAGCGCGCTCGTGTTCGTGCTCGCGTCCAGGCAATACGACGTCGCGAACCGCGCGTCGCTCTCGCGCGCCGTCCCTCCCCACGCGCCCCGCGTCGTCGCCGTCGCGCCCTCGAGGACGCGGAACCCGAGATTCGCGAACCACGCCGCCGCCGTCGCCTCGATGTTCGGGTCCATTCCCGCGCTCGCGACGCGCGCGCGCGCGCTCACGTGCGCGTTCAGCGGCGGTGTCTCAACACCCTGCGACGAAGCGCGCGCGATGCGCGACGCCGCGAGCGCGCCGACGAGCGCCGCGAGCGCGCCGCGCTTTGCGCCGCGCGTCGATCGCGCGCGCGCCGCGTCGCCGCGTCGCGAGTCCGAGTCCATCGCGTCGTCGCGCTCTGCCGATGCCGATCGACGACGCGATGGTGTTGGACGCGACGCGACGTCGGCGACGCGACATCGCGCGACGCGACCGATGGCGCGCGACGACGCGGCGCCCGCGTCCGGCGACGCGCGCCTGGCGTGCGTCGATTTCGATCTCACCGTCCTCGCGCGGCACTCGTTCGCCGAGCGCGTCACGGTCGAGCGCGTCGAGGCGCTCGAGCTGCGCGACGTCGAGCGAGAGTTCGTCGACGTCGAGTGCTTTCGAGCGTTTTTAGGTGCGACGAGAGACGAAGAGGCTCGACCGCGAGATTCGAAGCCGCGGTCGAGCGCGCGCGCGGTCGACGGACGCGACGACGACGACGAGACGACTGACGGACGCGACGACGGCGCGGGCGACAGAGTACGCGAATCGACGAGGGATGGATGTGAAAATAACGAGTTTTGGCAAGTATGAGGTCATACAAGCGTACGTCGATCGCGTGTTGGGCGAGGGGGCGATGACGCGAGCGGACATTTCGACGCCGAGTCGCGTCGGCGTGAAGGATGGGTGCGCGGTCGAGGGCGGGAAGAATAGACAAATAGAGGAACTTTTGCGCGAAAAGTACGGTGAAGACGCGTGGGAAAAGTTTAGGGGTACCGTGGTGTTGTTCGACGACGACGAGCGGAACGTTGAGGCGGCGATTCGAGCGGGATTTCGCGCGACGCACACGCCGGATGGTTTGACGAAGGCGGCGATTCAAAGCGTCTTCGGCGACTTTGATTGATTGTATTCGTGTTGTTTCTATAATAATGTACAATGTATTTGCTATGCGCTATCGTTGTCTACCCCGAGCGTTTTCGCGAGCCACGGCGCGCCGGAAGCCGCGTCCGCTGGCTTTTTAAAGTAAAACCAATCCTTTGTCAAACTCGCGAAATCGCCGTACTCGTCCGCGACGCGACGCCAATTCACCTCGGGCCCGCTCAAAATGAGCTCGTTCCATATCGAACACGCCCCCGCGCGCCAAATCGTGACTTCATCCGACGTCGCGTCCGCGAGCGCCTGCGCGCACGCGATGGCGTCGTCCAGCTTCGCGCCTTTCCCTCGTCCCGTGCTCACGTTGGCCACGACGCGACCGCCCGGTTTCAGTCGCGCCGCCAACGCCTCCCACGTCGCTTTATCCTTCAAACACGCCACCACGACTGAATTCTCATCGAAACAATCGACGATGAGTCCATCGAACTCGATCTCGCTCCGCGCGCACCCCTCGAACGCGTCCCCCGTGACGACGCGCAACCTCCCCTCGCGTTCCAAATCCCCCACCGCGAAGTGTCGTCTCGCCAGTTCCACGATGGCTGGATCCAGCTCCCACCCGATCATGTCCACGTCGTCGTGATGTCCCGCCATGATTTCCGCGCACGTGCCCGCCCCCAGGCCTAATATTCCGATCGTCTTCTTCCCTCGTCTCGCCTCGCCCTCGAGCGTCGCCGGCAGCGTCGCGAACGCGTCGAACACCCCGCCTCGCCCGACCGCGCGTCCCGACCGCGACTCGCGTCCGTCGTCCCGTCGTTCGCTCAGCACCGCGTCGGGCGCGTCCGCGCGCGTCAGCACCAGCGCGCCCGCGAACGCGGCGTTCGGGCAGTCGCTCGACACGCGCTCGACGAGCAGGTCGCTGCCGAAGCGCGACGACGCGCGATCGACGACGACGGTCCAGGACGACGCGCCGTCGGCGTTCGACGCGCGTCTCCGCGCGTCGCGACGGCGCGCGAGCGCGCGCGTCGGCTGCACGCGCGACGCCGACGCGAACGCGAACGCGCGCGCCGACATGGATGCGGACGCGACACTCTGTGACGCGCGGAGGTGCGCCGGCGCGGCGATTCATGTCGACGACGGCCGCGCGCGCGGGCGCGACGCGGACGATGACGACGACGCGCGCGACGACGAGGCGAGCGCGCGCGACGGCGACGACGACGCGCGCGACGAACGGTAGGGGTGTCGCGGTAACCGTCGACGATGCTTACGACGACGACGCGACGACGACGCGACGACGGGCGATGGCGCGCGTCGCGACGCTCGCGGCGATGGTGACGGTGACGCCGGCGCGCGCGGCGGAGTCGCCCGAGTCGTTGTACGATCTCACGGTGATGCAGTACGGGAAACCGACGCCGCTGGCGGCGTATCGGGGCAAAGTGAGCGTCGTCGTCAACGTGGCGAGCGAGTGACCTCTGGTGAACAGCAACTACCCAGCGCTGAGGCGGATGTATGAGACGTATCGCGATAGGGGGTTTGAAATCATCGCGTTTCCCGCGAATCAGTTCGGGTGCCAAGCGCCGGGAACGAGCGAGATGGAACGCGCGTACGCGTATAAGAAATTCGGCGTCGATACGTTTCCGGTGATGGATAAAATCGCGGTCAAGGCTAAACCGGTCAAGTGCAAAGGAATCGATCCGGCGTCGTACGAGGAATTCAAGGATGATCCGGATGCGGTTTTGACGGCGCCGTTGGTGGACGACGTCACGAGTTCGGCGAAGCAATCGCCGGTGTACGAGTTTTTAAAGAGACCGCCGTTCGACGGAGAAATTCCTTGGAATTACACCAAGTTTTTAGTCGGTCGCGATGGCCGAGTCCTTCGCAGGTACGGCCCGGGAGATCCTCTGGAGCAAGGATTCGAGGAAGATTTGAAGCGCGCCTTGGACGGCGTCGCTTTGACGGCGAAACCGCGGAATCCATACCTTTAAAATCAAATCGACGGCGCCGTGCCGCGCGAATCGGTGACGACGTGCGAGAAAAGACGTTTGAGCGATATCGCTCGGCGTCCTCGCTCGTCCGATTCTTCGCGCGCGCGACGCTCGTTCGAGAAGTTTTATAATCAGTATCGCTCAAAGAAGACTTTACGCTCACGGCACACTCCGAGCGTCAGAACGCGACGACGACGCGATCGCGACGACGACACACCGCGTGCGACGACGGAGGACGCGCGCGCGATGAACGCTAACGACGCGATGCAGGTGCGTTCGAAAAGCGCCGCGCGCGACGGTGAAAGCGACACGCCGCGCGCGCGTCGATTTGATTTTTTGACTTTCGAGCTGTCGCGCGCGCGTTGACCGCGACCGAACGCGAACGGACGACGACTGACGCAACTCGAACGCGATAGGCCATGGTGGAGCAAAAGGTGTACGACATGGCGCGCGCGGTGGAGGATTCCGTGGACGATGAGCTGCATCGATTGGAAAAGATGGACGGCGACGCGTTGGAGGATATTCGAAGGAAACGCTTGGAGGCGATGAAATCGACGCACGAAGCGCGGAAGAGCGCGCTGGAGCGTGGACACGGGGTGGTGAATGATTTAGATGATGAGAAAGCGTTTTTCGAAAAGATGAAGGGAGAGGATAAGATGATTGTACATTTTTATAGAACTTCGTCGTGGCCGTGCGAGGTGATGGATAAACACGTCGCGGCGGTGGCGAGGAAGCACACGGAGACGTTAGTCTGTAGAATCAACGCCGAGAAGTCGCCGTTTTTGACGGAAAAGCTTAAAATTTGGATGTTGCCGACGCTCTGTCTGATTCGTAACACCAAGGTTGTGGATTATATTGTCGGTTTCGACGACGTCGGCGGGACGGATGATTTTCCCACAGAGCATTTGCGTCTGGTGCTCGCTTCGAAGGGGGTGATTAATTACGAAGGTGGCGATAACGACTGCGATGCGAACCCGCGGGCGGCTAAGAAGGCGATGAATGTGATAGATAAGGCGACGAATATTCGTCGAGGGGCGAAGATGGCGTTGAATAGCGACGACGAAGACAGCGACTTCGATTGATGACGGAGACGCGGCGTGTTAAGTAAAGAATATTCCAGTTGTGATTAGCGATTACAAAAGATGCGTTTATCGTCCATAATGACTCTTCCTAGAAGCTTTGACCCTTTGTCGCGTTCGCGGTGGTGACGCGTGACAACACTTCGTCGACAGACAATGTACCGACGTCGCCATCCTTGAACGTACGCACAGCCAACGTGTTGTTCTCCGCTTCTTCTCTACCGACGACCGCCATGACCGGGATCTTTGCCTTCTCAGCCGTGCGCACGAGCTTAGCGAGACGTTGTCCGGTGCAAATTTCAACGCGCACGCCCGCATCGCGGAGCTTTTTCGCGACGCCTTCGGTATAATCGCTGACTTCGTCCGTCACAGGAAGCAAGCGCACTTGAATCGGGGCGAGCCACAACGGGAACTCCCCGGCGTAGTTCTCGGTGAGAATACCGAAGAATCTCTCAAGGGAACCGAAAATGGCGCGGTGAATCATGATTGGTCGCTGCTTTGCGTTCTCGCGATCGACGTAGGATAGGTCGAATCGCTCCGGCAGGTTGAAGTCGAGCTGCACCGTGGAGCATTGCCACTTACGCCCGATTGCGTCCAAAATCTTAATGTCAATCTTCGGCCCGTAGAACGCTCCACCGCCGTCGTCGACGATGTAATCCCATCCCTTCATTTGCAATGCGTCCTTAAGCGCACCTTCCGCGGTGTCCCAAATCTTGTCGTCGCCGACAGACTTTTCCGGCCTGGTGGATAGGTTGACTTCAAACTCCTTAAAACCAAACGTGCTCAGAATTTCTTCAGTCAAATCGAGAACGCTCTTGATCTCGTCTGTGATTTGATCCGGGAGGCAGAATATATGCGCGTCATCCTGCGTGAAACCTCTCACTCGGAACAAGCCGTGCATGGTGCCGCTACGTTCATATCTATACACCGTGCCAAGCTCAGCCCAACGAATGGGTAAATCCTTGTACGAGTAGTATCCGTCTTGGTAAACGACGATGTGGAACGGGCAGTTCATCGGTTTGAGCTGATACATTTCGTCTTCAACCTCGATGGGCTGGTACATGTTCTCGGAATAAAAATCGCTGTGACCAGAGGTTTTCCACAACTCTTGCTTGGCGACGTGCGGTGAGTACAAGAGCTCGTACCCGCGCGCCAGATGGAGATCCTTCCAGTACGTCTCGATCATGTGTCGCATGTGCGCGCCTTTCGGATGCCAAAACACCAAGCCGCCGCCAGCGTTATCTTGTTGAAGGGAGAACAAACCCAAATCCTTACCGATCGTTCGGTGATCGCGACGCTTCGCCTCCGCCTTGAAATCGTTGTACGCCTGAAGCTGTGCTTCATTCTCCCACGCCGTGCCGTAAATGCGCTGCAACATCGGCTTCGTTTCGTCACCACGCCAGTACGCCCCAGCCACACTTTCGAGCGCGAACGCTTTCTGATCAAGCTTGCCCGTGGACTCCACGTGAGGTCCCGCGCACAAATCCCACCACTCGTCGCCGATGTGATAAATCGTAATCGGCTCCGTCTTGATGGCTTCTAAGATTTCGAGCTTGTACGGCTCGTTAATCTCCCGGATTCGGCGTTCGGCTTCTTCTCGCGACACTTCCTCCCTGCGAAGCGGGTAATCCTTGCGAATAATCTTATACATTTCCTTTTGAATCTTCTTCATGTCTTGATCGGTGAAACCCTCTGGGTAGTAAAAGTCGTAATAAAATCCCCGGTCGATCCAAGGCCCGATCGTGCACTGCGCGCTCGGAAACACCTTTTGCACCGCCATCGCCATCACGTGCGCGCTCTGCGAAGCGTAAAATCAGCGAACCCATCGTCAGTCTCCTTTCGTCCCCGCGTGGTTCAGGTCGCGCACAAACCCCCTCCGCTCGCCCCTCGCGCGTCGTCGTCCGATCCACCACCGACGCAAGTCTCCCCACGCCTCGCATTTCCAACGCACCGTGTGTCGTATTTTCAACAAATTCTCGCTCTCATCGCTCGTCAGCAGTTTCACCGGCTCCGCGTCGCTCGCCGTCGCGTTCGCCTTATCGCTCGCCGCCGCGCTCGCGCCCGCCCCCGTCCATCGCGTCCTCGCGTCTCGTCGCGCGCCCACGACGCGCGTTCCGACGACATCGTGCCGCCGTGCGTTGCACGTCGTCATTCGCGCGCGATGCGCGCCCGCGATGCGCCGTCCGAGCGCGCATCGCGTCGCCAACGCCGGGGACGTCGTCGTCAATCGAAACATCGTCCGAACGCGCGCGCGCGAGCGACGCGGACGACGGGCGCGGCGCGAGGTCCGACGACGCGCGCGACCGAGCGACGCCGAGTCGTCGCGCTCGTTCGGCGCGCGATGCGTTCGCGAGCGCGTCTGTGCCGACTCGAACGCGTCGACGAATGCCGGCGACGCGCCGGCGGCTCGGCAGAGCGGCGCGCGCGCGATGCCGCGCGGCGACGCGATGCCGCGCGCGACGACGAGCGGCGGCGCGGACGGCGAGGCGACGCCTCGCGCGCGGGGGCGTCGAACGCGCGAGCACGCGGTGCCGCCGAGCGTGGAGAAGTTGGCGGCGTCGACGTTCGCGGCGGAATCGAAACGAAACGCGCGCGAGATGGAGGAGGCGTGGAAAAGCGTCGTCGCGGCGCGCACGCGAGGCGCTATTGACGATGCGACGCGGTCGTATCACGCGCTGGCGCGCGCGATCGAACGCGAGGAACGAGGCTTTGAGGATTTCAGCGGGTCGTGCTCGAGCGCGCTCCGACGCGAGTACGCCGGGCTGAAGGCGATCGATGACATGCCGTTCAAGCCTGAGTGGCGGCGGTCGATCGTTGACATCGCCGTGGGGGAGCAGATGTACGTCAGCGCACTGTGCGAGCAAGCGGGAGCGATGCGGGTGATGCGCGCGTGCGGGTTGGGGTGCCGAATGCGAAACGCGCAAAAATGTTCAATCCTTCCGTTCGATGATGCGACGAAAGATTTGTATTGCAACGTGCTGAGCGAGATCGCGTTTGAGGGTCGGTCGTACGTGCAAGCGATGGAGGCGAGGCGAGATAACGAACACTTGCTCGGGCCGACGGCGGAATTGGACATGCGGCGGCTGAAGACGTACGCGATGGGCGCGCTTTGCTCGTTACTCGTCACGGATACCGCGGCGAGCGATAACATACGAAACGGGGTGATGGAGAGTTTGTTGATACCGCTCGTGCGGTTGATCTGTCGCGGTGGCGAAGACATGCCCGCGTGGGAAATTTCTTGCGAGGACACGTTGCGTTTAGCCGAGGACGCCGGCGAAGGTTGCTCGAGCGGACTCGATGCGGGCGATCACGACGATCTTCATCGCTCGTTAATGCAAGCGCGCTTGACGTGTGTGGGAGCAATAGGCGATTATGTTGAGTGTTTTGCAGAGGCACTCAAGCACGGTGTCCTCGAACTCTCTCTGCGTCTCGTCGCGGGACCCCGCGAAAACGGGTGGCTTGAGAAGTACGGCTTCAAGCGGCACCACGGAGAAACTTCGGCTTGGCCTGGAGATCCTCAACTATCCGAAGCGCTCTCTGTCGTCAGTGCGTTTCTGGCGCATCGGAAGTTTGCGATTTCTTTCATTGACGCCGGTGGCGCAAAGTTGTTGCTAAACATTCCCAGAGGGCCTATGACGTACTACAATTTGACGCGCTGCCTATTCGGTATCGCGAGCATCACCACGGCGCTCGAACGTCTCGTGTCGCCGCAGGTGGACTTGGCACGACGATATGTGAAAGTATCGCTCGAGCTTTTAGATTGCAGCAACGAGTACGCGCGTCGTCAAGCCGCATTGTTCCTGACGTTTGCCATGCAAATCCCCGTCGTCGTCGTGGCGTTTGACGCGGAGGCTGGCCTCAAGCTCGTCCTTGACGTCCTTCGGACGTTGGCAGTGATGGTTGTAGACGTAGATAAGGTGCGCCCATCGATGTCTCCGAACGAGATTTCGCAGGCGAAAGAGACTGGAGATCACGTGAGCTTGTTGCTTAGACAGTACATGCGCGCGCATTTTGCGCAACACGTCAAAGCGATCGAAGAAAAGGTGATGGGCAAATCGAAGAAGAGTACGAGCACCAATAATCGTGCGATGCTACAAGCGATGGATATCGGATACGATGCGACGGAGCGACTATTTAGCTTAGTGAGTCGCCAAAAGCGCATCGCCGCCGTCATGCAAACCAAGTCGTGGCTCGTCATAGAAGCCTTCGTGGCGCAAAAAGGGCCGAAGGTGATGCTCGACTTGCTCACTTTGGCTCCGGGTGAAAAAACTCTTCGCGAGTGCGTTTTGGGATCTTTAAGCGTTTTAAAGATTGTGACGTCACATCCCACTGGAAGAGTGCACACGGCAAAGGCGCAATTTGATGAATATTACTCTTCTGGGTACGTTCTCATAGATGTCGTCGAGAATGCGGCAGAGGCGGTCGACACTGAAGCCGTGGTCGAGGCTTTGAAAGTCGTTTGCAATCTCGTTTCTCCCCCTTACGCCTTGCATAGTACCGATGCTAAATCACAGAGTGGGAAGTTACAGCGCTCTCACAGCATCGATGGCAAGTCGTTCTCAGTTTTTGACTACGCGCGAATGGAGGAAACGTTTGAGGCGGGGCGGAAACATATCCGAGAGGCTTTTGGCGTTAAGTCTTTGCTCAACCTGCTGTTTAAAACGTCGAAGACGTTACCTCAGCCGTCTATGAACATATCTAGAGCACTTTGTTGTCGTGCCTTGCTCGGGTTATCTCGCGATGCGTCAATCGCAAACACTCTACAGACGCTGCAAATAGCGCGGCATCTTTCAGAGCTTTTGCGCGAGACGGGGACGACGCAACACTCCGCGTTTGACGAACTAGCGATCGTGGACTCGAAGCGCGAAAACGGTACAGCTGCTACGGTTCAGGCTGCCGCCACAGAGTTTCATCGATGCGCCGTGGAGCTCATCGCGGCAACCGCAGGGTTTGCAAACGTCAAAGCGACGACGCCCGCGGTGGCGTCCGACGCTGCGGCGCCGCCTCTGGCGAAACTCGAACGACACTTGATTGCAGCTGCAACTAAAGTTCGATATCCGCACAACGAGCTTTTACAAATAATGCATGAGCATCTCGTCGCGGCTGGCTTGACGAGTACCGCGGCTTCGCTCGTGGACGAGGCGGGGATGGAGCGCCCGGGTCGCAGCGCGAGTGTAGGTCGTTTGTGTCCTTCGCCTGCGCCGCGCCTCAAGCTAAATTTCAAGAGCAAGACAGCTCGCACAAAGATGTATCGGCGTGCACCACGATCGAGAATGACTGGTGCGGCACGCGGTATGCTCGGGATTGCGGGCGAACCGTTCACTCTTGGGCTCGAGCAAGGCTCCACTCAAGCGCCGCCGCGCAAAGGGCCACGGCGTGGAGAATCAAGTCGAGCCAGCAAACTTTCACCCGCAGTGGTCACAACTTCGGTCAATTCGGTCAAAACGAGCAAACCAGGAGCAAATGGTATTGTTGTTACTCCTTGCAGCACACGACGAGGCAAAAAGCGAAAAACTAACGGAGAAGAAATACGGAAATCTCTTATCACACCACCCATTGCAGTTGGTGCAACAGAACGCGCCTGCTGTGCGAATGAACACCAAACACCATCGCCAAGCGTGAAGGAGCGCGTTCACAAAGAGTTTCCTACACCCGGTGTGTTGGTCTCCGATGCACCACGCGGTGAAACGGGTTGTGGCGTGCGTTCGCGATTAGATTCTATTCTGACGCAATACCTCCGAGCTCAGCATCGGCAGTGCGCCGCGCCGATTACGGCGTGCGCTCCCTTCTCTTTGCTTGCGCCGCATCAGTGTCCTCAGCCAAAACGTATTCTTGAAGCACCGCGAAACTTGACGGCTCGTCTTCGCCAGCGTGAGTGGGCTAACGTGACTGGCTGGGATGCCGGCATGCGTCGAGCTGATCGACACTTTGTGTACAGCAGATTCAGACCGCTGCGCGCGATTCGGGGCAATGATTGCTTATTCACCGCCGCGTCTTTCTTGTATGGCGTGCCGGAACAAATCATCATCGGTGACAATGACGGCGAGCTTCATCTGTACGACCACATATCTGGAGAGCTCTTGGAAATAGCCGCCACGCCAGGGAGGGTCAGTGGCGCCATTCGCAAGATTGCGGCGGCTGGTCCGCTGTGCCCGACACCGTTATTCGCCGTTACGTCGGTGGAAAGCTGCTCAATTTGGAGCCTCCCGAATCCAGACGATGCGCCCTACATGCTTTGGTGCTCTGGTCACTCTGGGTGCGCCATAAACTCCACGGGCTCTCAATTTGTCAGCGGTAGCCTCGAATCAGTCGTCGAGCTCGCGGACATGGAAACACATCGCGTTACACGCAGGCTCACCTCGAACACTGGCGGCCCTCCGTTATTGACGAAAAACAACGACGAAGTTTCATTTTCTCCAAGCGACGACTTGATTTTGTGGGATGAAGTACTCTGGGATGTACGATTGGCGAATGATAAGCCAATTCGACGATTCGACCGTTATTCAGAGGCTGCGGGCGCGTGTTTCCATCCGGGAGGAAACGAAATCATTATCGGGCGGGAAGTGTGGGACATTCGGTCATCACGCTTGCTCCGCGTGGTGCCTTCACTCGACCGTGCAGCGCTAAAGTTCAACCTCACCGGCACCGTGGGTATGGCGCACATTTTACACCCTAGAAACGAGCCACCGCTTTCATCCTTGCGCAAGTGTCATCATCCGTACAAGCATTCTTTTTGTACCATCGACATGCTCGATTATTCAGATATTTGCACTGTCGACGTTCCTTCGGGCATGATTGACGCCGCGTGGGATGTGAATTCCGACACTCTTTGCGCTACGGTGGAGTATGATATCTTGAACACACACGAGTCAACCGTGCGTCTGCACGAAGTTGGGAGACTACGACCAGCCGATGACGAATCAGACGTCGAAGACGAGCACGAAGAGATCGAGCCCATGGTTTTGAACATGGACCACGATGGATGGGAAGAAGATTATTCGGACGAAGACTCGGAAGAACGCATTGAGGATGCAGACGGTCGGGTAAACATCAACGAAGCGCGCATTCGGCATCAAATTAACAGTCTACGCGAGATGGTGCGCGAGGCTGAGGTCGATTGGGTGCGTTACGACGACGACGGCGAAGGCGTGCACTCGGGAGACGACGATTCCAGCGAATACGACTCTGACTTCATCGATAGCGACAGTGACGACGCGGAAGATGATCTTCATTTCGGCCGAGCACTACTCCGCCGCGCTCTACACGGTCGTAGACCCGCGGTTACGCGGTACGACGACGACGACGACGAAGACGAATATGAGACAGACGACGACGACGAATATGAGACAGACGACGGCGACGACGAAGAGAGCGAATACGAAACGGACGACGGCTGAAAAATTGTAATTTGTACCAAAATTCTTTGCGTTCTCGTCGCTTCAGCGCGCACCGGTGGCCGCGCGCGATCGTCACCCGACGCGTCGCGGCCCCTCGAGCCGGCGAGGCCCCGTCGCGCGCGAAGACGAAAAAATCTGGACGAGGGCGGGAAGGGCGCCGCGCGACGTCGAGGCGCGGCGCGATCGGCAGTGCGGCGCGCGCGAAGCACGAAGGAGACGACCGCGATGTCGACGCGCGCGACGCGCGGCGCGGCGTCGACGCGCGCGATCGAGCGCGGCGCGACGCGCGACGGGCGTCGTCTTCGGCGGAATCGTCGCCAACGGTCGCGCGGGACGACGACGACGACGACGACGGCGCGGGCGTCGCGAACGAACGACGCGCGAGCGAGGGATCGGGATCGGGATGATTACGACGTGCACACGGTGATGTACGGGGACACGCTGAACGAGATCGCGCGAGCGCACGGGACGAGCGCGGAGGCGGTGTGCGAGGCGAATGGGATTCGGTTCGACGACGAAGGAAACGACGAAGACGCGCCGGCGCTGTACGTCGGACAGCGGCTGTTGATTCCGACGACGAATGATGATGGACGATGGAGACGAGGTGAAGTGGGAGAGTACGGGAGTCGACGGACGACGGCGATGAGCGAACGAGAACGCGACGCGGAGTTCGCGCGAGCGAGACGGTCGAGGAGCGAACAGAGACGGATGAGCGCGCCGACGACGCGAACGCACGCCGTGGTGAGCGCGAGCGCGGTGGAAGAGTTGACGCGAGATGATGTGGTGGGGATGCTGACGCACAGGGACGAGACGGTGATGCTGCTGGTGGAGACGGAGAATTGCCGATGGTGCGACGACGTGCAGCCGGCGTGGACGGCGGTAGCGGTGTGCTACGCCAACGACCCCACCGTGCGCGTGTGCCGGCTGAGATGCGATAGCGCTGAGATGAAGCAGTTTGCGGCGAAATACTTTCGCGCCAAGACTTTTCCAACCATCGTCGCTTTGCCCGCGGGCAAAGGGCCGGTGTACCGGCACGCGAGCGCCGACAGAAGCGTCGGCGCTTTGCTCGAGTTCGCTGAAGAAGCCACGGGTCGAACAGCGCCTACATTGGCGATTGACTTGCGCAAATCTCCGCAGAGCGCGTCGTCGGCGATGACAACGCGACGAGGGGTGTCGGCAGCGAGCGACGCGTCGTCCTTCTCGCGCCAAACGGCTCAAAATCCATTCAACGCGCTGACTGGCGCACTCGGAAGCACGCTAGGTTTCGACGGCAACAGTGGCCGATCGAGCGTCGGTGTGAGCGCGACACCCTCATCGCAAGTGCTTCCACTCGCAGCCGGGATCACGACGCTCGCGATATTCGCCGCGGTGGCGAACGTGGCGGTTGCGGCGCGAAACGCCGGCGCGAAACGCCAACCGCGCAGGTTGGGTCGGCATTTCCACGAAGAAGAGTTCGCGGACGATCACGAGCCGTTAGATGACTACGACGAAGCCGTCATGGAGGTTTCGTCGCAAAACGACGCTCGGCAGCTCGCAGAATGGCGAGACATTGTCGTCGAGGAATTATTTTCGCTTCCGAGCCGCGCACTATTGTTGATTAGGATTTGGTTTCTCATCGGTCGACGATCGGTCGAGCTCGGCAAGTCGCGAAGTAAAAATGAACGTCGCGGTGGTCGCTCAAGAGATGAGTACGAAGTGGACGAGTATTACGAAGACGAAAGGCGACCGTTTCGGGACGACGGCGATGCTAGACGGGCGAGGCCGTCTCGCAACTCGCGCGATGATCCGACGTACTACTAACGAGACACCGTTCTATCTATATATGGCTAATAATCATGCTACAAGATCTTCTAACAGTTGACCTCTGTCGCCGCCTCGATTGCGTTTCCTAAAAACTTCTCAAGCGCAATGCGCCTGTGCGAAATCTCCGCTTGCTCCACGAACTGCAGTTCTCCAAACGTCTTGGCGAATCCCGCGGGCTGGAAAACGCTGTTCCACGACGCCTTGCCGTGCTTGACTTCACCTCGCGGAGGCACCATCGTTCCCCTGATAGAGCCGATAAACACATTCGTCTCGCGAGAGCCCCCCGCTCGCACGGCCATCGCTCCAACCGTGCACGTAACCGTCGCGTTACGATCTTCGTACCGGGACATCACGTCCCATAGTCCATCGGGTCCGATCGCTTCAAGCATGGGTTTGCAATAGGGCCCCGGGAATCCGTTCAAGGCGTCGAGATCGAGTGACACGTCTTCGACGAGGAGGTAATCAAAATCGCCCGCATCTGCCTCTTGAAAAAGAATCGTCGCCGCCTCTTTGAGCTTGTGCTTGCTGATGTCCACTTTTGAGCCTTGTATTTCAACAGTGTCCACGTCGAATTGCTGCAGAATCACGTTCGCTCGCGCGAGGTTTTCCGGTCTGTTGAATACGTGCTTGGCTTCGGCAAACTTGCCGTGGTTACCCGTGGCGTAAGCGATGCGTAGCGTCGGGATTGACGCCATCGCCAGGCGTTGCACGAGCGCTTATCGATTATCTCGCCGTCAACACGAGTCCGCTGGTTCGTCGTCGTCGTTCTCGCGCGCGAGGTTATGAAGAGATCGCCGATGCAGTCAAGCACTCAAGCGTCCCCGTCGTCGGCGTAGAGCGCCGCAAGCTGCAGCGCGAAGTCACTCGGTCCATCGGGCGTGGGCGCGGTCGTCACATCATTCATCATTTCGTCCGTGTGCACTGTCTCTTCATCGCGCGCGTTGTGGTCGATTTCAGCCGAGGGTGGCGCGTCGCCGCCGTACCCGGAAAAATCTCCGGCGACGTCTTCAAAGTCTTCCCAGTCGACTCCGCTCACCGCTTCGATCACCGCGCTTTCTCTTAACCGCTCTCGCAACGCTTCGCGCTCGATTCTCGTTCGCTTCGCTGCGCTCGCAGCGTACGCATCGACGTCTGCCTCAAACACCGCCACTAAGTTTTCGCTCGTCACCGCGAGCGCGTGCGCCGTGGCATCCACACTCAACACCGGCACGTCTCGCAGCACCACCGCGCAGCCCGAGGCAAGCGCACGCTCACTCATCATCAATTCCCGATGCACGATGACTCTAATCTCACCAGTGGGATCGCACAGCGTTCCCGCGCCGTCGCCGTTCGACGTAGCGCCGAGCTCGCGAAGCGCGCCCGCCACGCGCGGCGCCCTTCCCGATCGCCATCCACCGCGACGCAACCAAGCGACGTTGTATTTACACTCCGCACGATTCGGGTCGAAGTTTTCGACGTCGATGGCGTCCAGCGCGCGGCGCCAAGGCGCGGACGCGAAGAGCGCGGCGTCGAGGACATCTTCAGCTGTCGCCGCGGGATTTGAACTCGTCGCGTCGTTGGGCGTCGCCTCACGCGCACCTTCGTCGCCTTCACCGTTCGCGCGCGCGTGTGCGATGTTTTCACGCGACGCGAAGGCGTTTGCGGGACCGGGTATCGGTCTCATAGCGCGAGGCGAGGCAAAGTCTGGCGATACTCGCACCGTCGCGGCGGTCGTCATCGAGCTCGCGCGACGCGCGACGCGGACGGCGGCGAACCGTCCTCCACGAAACGACGCCGAGCGCAGGCGAAGGTTATTTCTGAAATGTACGTTTCTGACATCAATGCTTTAATTACACGCGCGATCGGCCGAATGTGGTCTCAGTCCGACTTGGCCTCCTCGCCGTACTTCGGCGGCGCTCGACCCCAGTTTTCCTCGTACGCGCTCGCAACGTTGGGATCGAGATCCAACCCGCTCTTCAACGCCTCCTTCCCCGTACTCACGAATTTCCCTTTCGGTGGCACTTTACGCCCGAACGTGGTGTACTTGGCGGTCCACGCCGCGTAGCCGCCCGCCACCGGGACTGCGTTCGTGTAGCCCGCGGCTTCGAGCCCGCTTACCAACTCCGCCACTCTCGCCCCATCGGCGTCGACGATCAACAATTTCATACCAGGTCGCGTCTTTTCTCGCGCGGCTTTCACCCAATCCTCCACGCTCGCGTCCTGCGCGAGCGGCACGTTGATTGTTTTCGCCGGCGGCTTTGTGATGTGCGAGCGGTCGTACTCCTTCCACGAACGGCAATCGACGAACAGATAGTCCTCGCGCTCGAGCATGTACTTACCAGCGTCGATGTCGACCTCGGACGCGCGCGCGACGTGTCGCGCGCGACGACCGACGACGCGCGCCCGCCGATGGTGGTTATCCACAACACTCGTCAAAGACACGTCCGAATCGACGCCGACGCGACGCGAGGTGAACAAGGACGACGCGGGCGAGAGCGACGCGCGCGGCATCGCGTTAAACATCGCTCGCGACGCGCGTCTCGGGTTTCGCTCGCGACGCTCGCGCGTGCAGCGCGCTGCGAGGTGCGGCGCAGGGGGGTTGCCGGCGACGGCGACTCGCGTACAGGGTACGGTTGCCCGCAGAGACGCGCGCGGGCGACGACGCGATGAAGGTGCCGACGCACGACGCCGCGCCGGGGGCGAAGTCGTACGGCGGCATGGGCGAGCGCGTGCTGCGCGCGATGGGATGGTCCAAGTGCGCGCGACCGACGACCGAGGCGACCGACGCGACCGACGACCGGCGGCGGGACGCCCGACCCCGAAGAGAAGAGCGGAGACTGACGGCGCGCGAACGACCCCGCGCGCGCGACAGGGGCGATGGACTGGGGAAAAGACGACACGGACGCGCGGAGGCGATCGAGGTGGTGAAGCGCGAGGATAACGCGGGCGTGGGGAAGAGGAAGACGAGGTACGCGTGGGACGAAAAGTGGTGGGAGGGGACGTACGCGAACGCGGCGAGCAAGATTGCGCGCGTCGTCGGAGGCGAGGAGGATGGGAAGACGACGTCGTCGACGTCGACGTCGGGACGCGATGGAGACTCGAGCGAGAGCGAGGATTCGAGCGAGGATGAAGTCGCGGCGAGACTGGGGACGGCGACGGGACGCGACGGCGTGGCGTTTAGCGGATCGAAGAGCGATTTGCAGCTCATGCGAGAGCTGGCGGAGGATAATCATCGCGGATCCACGTTCGGTGGGCGCGTGGGTAAGCTCGAACGCATCGCAAAGTTTGAGGCGGAACAGTTGGCCAAGTATGGGATTCAACGCGGGAGCGCGTCGGCGCCCGCCGCCGCGGAGACGAAGAAAAAGCCAAAGGAAAAGTCTAAGAAGGACAAGAAAAAGCGCAAATCCGACGGCGAAGGTGCGGTCGAAACGACGGTGAGACCTTCGGGCGTGTCGTACGAGGGTGAAAAGTCTTTGAGCACCAAACTCAGCGATTGGTGGACGCGCGCGGGTTTCGCCTGGGGCGGCTTGGTCGGCTCGAAACGCGAGCGCGACTTGAACGACGACGGCGCCGCGGACGACGAAGACGGCGCCGATCGCGCTAAGCGCGGCAAGGGATTCACCGAGAACGATCAAGAGGCTTTATTTAAATCCGCGCACGAAACAAACGTCGCCAAGGGCACGAAGCGAGGTCTCGGCGGCAGAGGCGTGTTGAAGAGCGAGTGGACGGGCGTCAGACGAACCGACTTCGGCGACGACGACGACGACGACGTTGCGAAGAACGACGCGCGTCGGAAAAACGAAAAGGCGAAGAAGGAGAAGAAGGAGAAGAAGGACAAGAAGGAGAAGAAGCAAAAGAAGGAAAAGAAGGAAAAGAGTAGAACTGTAGAAGTAGCGCGATAGCTGTGATAGCCCGAGCAAATCAAAACAACTCAGCGCCTCGCGCACCGACTTCACTCGTCCGCGCGTCGCGCGTCGATGAAACGCTCGAGGGAGACGCGCGCGAACGACTTTCCCATATCGCGCAAGAAGATCGGAGGCCACGCCGCGACGACGTCGAAAATCGAACCCAAGGACGCCATCGCGAGAGTTCAAATCTTGATTACGAAGTCGTTGCACGACGCGAAAGGATTGAGCGAGGCGATACGAGTGAGTGTGCGAGAGGTGACGACGAACACTGTGAACTCGCGGTGAGCGCGCGTCTCGGGCGATGACGCATAAACGAGGGAGCATCGCCGCGTATTTTGCACCGGCTGTTAAGACGCCGAGCGCGGCGGACGGCGCGAAGAAGGCGCGAACTTCCACGGATTCATCGTCGCGATTCGAACGGTGTCCTTTATGCGCAAAGAACGTTGCCAAGATGCTTTTGGAATCTCACGTCGGGACGTGCATTATACGTGAACGTCGAGAGGATGGCGACAGCGATGCTGAGGTTGCCGAGAAACAGCCGGCGACAAAACCAAAACCGGCGACGAACGCCTTCGCGAGCATGATGGCGGCGCAGCGCGAGCGCGAGCGCGAGCGCATATTTTTGTTGACCTACGACGCGGCGCGTTCACGTTGGGACGTGTCGTTGTCGTTGGGGAAATCTATTAAGGCGGAATCTTCGGCGAAGTGGGCGAGTCAAGTCGTGGTTAAAGAGAAATTGGCGAGCGGTACGACGTGTTCGACGACGCTAAAGTTGATGACGGACGTCGCGAGCGACGATGGTCCAGATCAAGAGAACGCGTTGCGCGAAGCGTTACGGGACGCGAAAGAGTACGCTGAAGTTCGCGCGAGTCGAGCGAGTGCAGATGGCGAACAGCTCAAGTTGAGCGTGATCAAATCCGCATTGCAGAAGAATATCAGGCGAGGTCGCGCTGCTGCTGCTTCGCGCGTAGCCATGCACATGTGTTTAGACCCGCAAGCGCTCATCGAATGCGTCCGTAGACTCGTGATCATTTCATTAGAAGATGCTATCCTGCATCCAGATGTCGTACTGTTGACGTGGCTCATGTGCGCGACGAGCAAAGGATTCGAGCCGACGGACGCGTTGCGCGCCGCGGTGGCTCGTATAGCTGGCGAAATGGCGGCTATCCGCATCAAAGATAGCGTTTCGTACGGCGTCGCTGGCGATTCAGCCAGTGGCGTGCTCGCGCTCAATGACGTCGAGGCCGCGTTGCCGGCGGCCGAGGCCACCGTCGTTCAGGCTTTGATGATTCGTGCGCACTTTGGCGGAATGCCCGGAGACGTCGCCATGTTACACGGTTTTTCGCACGTATGGTTCAATCGGTTCAAGCAGACGGCAAAAAGTAATGATGTACCGCTCGAGTACGACGAGCTGCGCAATCCGGAAATCATTGACGATAAGTCGCCGTGGCTTTCGTATCTCGAACTCGCATTCGACGCCGCGCGAGAAGCAACGGATGCAGCCAAGACGTGGGGTGGTTTCATGCGCCGCGACGACATACCGATCGCCGCCGTAGACTTCCACGTGTCGAGTTGCGTAGAACACGTCTTGCAAGCACCCGCGGTCAGGCTTAGAATCGTTGAAGCTGGCGAGCGATTCGGATTTGGTGACTCCATCGACGTCGCAGATCGAACAAAGTCGGCGATTTGGCGTCACTCCGCTGGCGTGAACAAAAAATCGAACATCGCCCTGCGAAACACAGTAGTGAAGACGATGATTCACCCTCCGACGAAGAAAGAGCAGCTGTCTCTCGCGATTTGGGAGATCATACGCGAGGATTACGAGCGATGGGTTCGGCGATACTTGGCATTTCGGATGCCTCGCTAAATTGTATTATACAACAACTTGTTTAGCCACTAACTGACTACGTGTAGATGAGAAGGTTATCAAAGAAATCATCCGTCTTCTCCAGCGTTTGCGTGAGCACGAACTTGATGATCGAACGCTCACCTCTCGTCACGCCCGTCACTCTGTGCGGAGCGCCATCCGCGCGAACGATGATGACCGAGTTTGGCTCGGTCCAGCCGCCGTAACGCATTCCAGTTCTCTCATCTTCCCACTCCGTCGTACTATCACTCGTGTTTGTCACCGTGAATACTATTTCATACTGCGGTTTCGTGTACAACGCGACGTCTTTATGCCAGTCCATCGACCCGCCGACGGGGTACACTCTGAATTCCACGGGTACGTCGCCGGCGACCAACGCACCCGCGTCGTCATTTTCACCGAGCAATAACGATCGCAGGCGATCAGAAACCGAGCTCGCCACGCAGGCTTCGTGCACGAAATTATCCGACGGTACCATGACACCCAGCCTCTGCCGCGCGCACGCTCTATTTTCCGGCGTCACGCTCGCGCGCAATTTTTCGCACTCCGCCGCCACGCGCTCGAACGTCTCGGGTTCAAAGAAATTTCGCACGTACAGTAATCCCCCCGACCGCTCGAACGCGGTGTCCCCGACCGCTCCATCGCGCGTTCCATCGTCCACTCTCGGTCGCCGCGCGTTCGCCGACGCGCTCGCGCTCGCGTTCGCCGCCGCCGCTCGCCCCACCGCCGCCGCCGCGCGTCTTCGAAGCTCTCGTCCCTCGTCTCCGCTCGACGCCGTCCCGCGCGCGAGGACTCGCCGTCGCGCGCGCGTTCCGAGCGTCGTCGCGCGCGCCGAACCGCGCTCGACCGTCGCAATCGCGCCTCCTCCACCGTCCCCGCGCGCCGCGCGATCCCCTCCGCGCGCGCGCGTCGTTCTCGTCCTCGTCCTCGTCGCCGTCGACGTCGACGACGACCGCATCGCCGCGCGCGCCGAGACGTGCGACATCGCGCGCGCGTCGCCGGCGCGCGTCGCCGCGTGCGGCGCGCGCGTCGGCGTCGGCCGTTTCGGGGGGTGTCTGGTGGCGTGTGTGATACCCGGAGGGTCCGTGTGTCGCTCGCCCCGCGGTGAAGAGCGCCATCGCGCCGCGCCATCGACCTCTTTACTCGACGCGTCGCGAACGATGGCGAAAATTAGGGTGCGTGGCGCGCGCGGTGGACAGCGCGAGATGCGAAAACGATGACGCGCGCGCGCGACGCGCGGCGCGCGCGGCGCGGCGCGCGCGACGCGAGACGCGAAAGCGTCGGACGGAGCGATCGCGGCGAAACCCTACGGGCGACGACGGGACGATGGGACGACGCGCGCGCGGTGGGACGCGCGCGCGGACGTCGCGCGCGCGGCGGCGCGTTCGGGGGAAGATAATTTCATGCTCGCGATGCGCGCGATCGAAGCGCTCGACGAACGATCGACTGACGAGAAAACGCGCGAATGATTGCTCGACGCAGTACCACCAATACCAAGTCGTCGGCCGACACGTGCCGACCGATGCGCACCCCGAGCCGGAGGTGTTCCGCATGAAGTTGTGGGCGCTCGATGACGTCAAGGCGCGATCGAAGTTCTGGTACTTCATGTCTCGCCTCAAGAAGGTGAAGAAGGCGAACGGCCAAATCATCGCGTGCAACGAGGTGCGTCTTTGTGGATGAGTGAAAGCCCTAGAGCGGGACGCGGACGCGAACGCGACTTTGAGCGACGCGAATCGTGTTAAACGCGCGTCGCGACGATGAAAAACGCGGAATGAGAGACTGACGAGTGTTGATTCGTTCACAATGACGAATAGATCTTTGAGGCGGACACGACGACCGTGAAGAACTTCGGCATCTGGATCCGTTACCAGTCCCGCACGGGTTACCACAACTCGTATAAGGAGTACCGCGAGACGACGATGAACGCGGCGGTGGATGCGCTCTACGAGGAAATGGCTTCCCGCCACCGTGTGCGTGCTTCGTGCTTGCAAATCATTAAGATTGCGGAGGTTGCCGACAAGGATGTTCGCCGCGAGAACACGCGCCAGTTCATTCAAGACGACTTGTCCTTCCCGGTCGTGACCAAGGTGACTCGTCACCCGAGCAAGGCCTCCAAGACGATCATCAAGTACAAGCGCCCCAACCACGTCACTCTTTGAGCGTGCGAGAGGACTTGTTAGACACATTAGTATGGGGGAGGGAGACAGAGCGGACCGAGTTGTAATTTGTTACGAACGTCCTTGATTGAAAACAAGTGTTGCGCCGCGTATCTCTCATTTGCAGTAAACTAACTAGGCGATGTACTTGAAAACTTGCGAGTTTTCTTCGTCGCGCATGATGTATTCCTTGTTGATGAGGTCATCGACTCGCATTTTGATCATCTTTGCTTCCGGGAGGAAGCTCTGTTGGAGTTGGTTCACGACTTCGACGACGAGCTCGTTGTATGCCAACGCCTTGCGAGTCTTCATCACTCGCACGATGGCTGCATCGATGGCATGACGGCGATCTTGTACGACGTTCTCAATCGTAGCTTTTCTCTCATCGGGAGGTGGCAATGCAATCTTGATGCGTCGCGAACGATCGGTGAATTTTTCGTTAAACGAAAAGACGTCTTCGGGATTCACCGTCTTGCCCTCGGGGGACTTGTTCAGAATCTTATACTTGGCACACGAGAGCGAATAGAGCGCTCGCTTCACGGCATCAGCTGGCATTTTTGTCTTTTCTATGACCTTTTGCATCGACAGCTCTTTTTCATTCCGAAAGAGCAACAAAACAGAGCATTGGGGCGTTTGCATGTGCATTTCTATAGTCTTGGCTTCGTACTTGACGTTTAGCACGACTGCTCCGAGTTGATGCACCCACGTGAGCTTTCTTTGGCTCATCTTAGCATCATAGAAAGTTTGAAACGTTTCCACACACTGCGCGAACTCGTCACACAGCTCCACCTGGATGGGCTTCCATGAAGGCCAGAAACCGTGCGTCAAGATGGTGACGTTGAAATCGATGCAAGTCTTGCGATTAGCAGCGTCTTCGTCTACCCATCTCTCAAACACATCTTGAGTGTCTCGCGCAGACTGCACATCATTCACCATACCCTCCATCTTCGATGTAAACTGCGCGCCGCACGACGTCTTGAGTTTACTCAAGATGGAGCGCTCATAATCCTGACTCGCAGACGTGTCTTGCAACAGGCGTCGAGAAAGCCTTTTGCTAGCAAACTCCCCAAACATATCCTTATCGCTGATGTATGCCAAGAGCTTCACAACTTTATCCAGCGTCTCTTCCATCTTCTCATCGCTCAACTTTTCGCTCCCACCCTTTCGCAACAGCTTATCCGCAAAATCTGCGAGTAGCTGCGCCGTCGAGATTTCACCGATGCCCTTGTTGCAGAAGTATTCAAAAGCCTCCTTGAGCGCGCGGTTGAAGAGTGCGTTGGAACCAAAGCAATCGTTCACATAACCACTATATTTGTCGTACAGGTCGATCGCACTTCGAGTAAAGACCTGTTCAATCGACGTAGACGTCGTCGGCTTTTCCTTGTTCCCTTTCATCGCCGCCGCCGCCTGTTCGGCGGAATTCACCAGGCTCATCCCTTCTTTTTGAACGTGCGTTTTGAAAATCTGAGCTATCGGCGCCAATCCTTTCGGTACCGAGCTAAAGAGACGGAACATGCGGGCTAGGTCCTCCTTCTTGTCGTCAACCAAGAGCGCTGCGCAACCGCTATTCTCCTTTTCCAGCAGCTCAGTTTCGTACTGCTCGAGGAGCTGCTGCTCAACCTTTGATATCAACTTCGACTCGGTGCTCTGATGCAAGTATTGTTGCACACGTTCGCGTTCGCTATGCAAACACTCTTCCGCTTTGATGAGATACGCCGGACACGAGTCTTCAGCGATCCACTGCGTCGCCTTGCGAGTGTAAAATGATGATGTGTGCGTGAGCAAGTCGTTTTCGAAATCGTTTTGGTATGCGTCCATCGTACCCAACCCCATCTCGACGAAGATTGACGTGATGCTCTTGATGAGACCTCTATCACTTTTTTCTCCTTCTCGCTCTTTGTCTATGAGGGCCAACACCGCCGTCTTCATGCTCGGCTTGATTTCTTCGTACACCAGTCTTCGGAAGCAACCCACGCCGACTTGATTGAGTGTCGCGTAGTGATGGCGCTGGACGTAGTATCTGTCGAGATAGTTGAAGAACCGAGACAGCCAGCGAACCATTATCTTGTGATTTTCCCATCGACTCATCAAGCTTCTCAGCATGTACTCTCCCTTTTTTTCCACGAGCGCCGGTAAAACCTTTGAGTTGATGTATTGGTTAAACGCGGCCTCGTAGCGCTTGTACAACTCTTCGGAAAAATCGTACGGCGCCTTCTGCGTGCACATGTTGTAAATCGTCCTGCAAGAACGTGTAAATGTTGTTGGATTGCGTCAGTCCATGCGATCACCGCGCCACTTGTTTCGGGGGGTCTTTGAGCGCGAGCGCGCGAGCGCGCGCCCCCAACCGCCCCGCGAGCGGTCAACGCGTCGTCCTACGCACGTGTAAAGATTCATGTACTCTTCCGACGTGAACGATTCCGCATCCTCCTGATCTAGAATGCGTCTAAGTTTCATGATACCATCCTGCGCGTCGTCAAACGTCACGATCTCGTCAGTACGTCTCGTTTCTCCCGCGCCTCGCGAGCTCTCGGCGTCCTCGAGCGTTTGATTCCAAATCGTCCGTCGACGCACCTCCATGTTCCCCCAACCATCTTCAAGCGCGATCACGCGTCGATCGCTCATTCCTCCGTTCATCCAACGTCCCTCGCTCGCGCGTCGTCCGCGTTCGCGCCCTCAACCCGACGAAACTCGCGCGTCGATGCGAACGAACGACGAGATTCCAAATCAAACGCAAACCGCCGCGCGCGCGCCTCGGTCGCGCCGCGCCGTTCGATCGCGGCGGCGCGGACCGTCGTCGGTTCGCGTCGGTTCGCGTCGCGCTCGCGTCGCGCTCGCGTCGCGCTCGCGTCTTCCACTGCCGCGACGCGCCTCGCGACGACGACGACGACGACGACGACGACGTCCGCGCGACGACGTCCGCGCGAGGACGTCGACGGGAATCCGGAAATCCGGCACCCACCGACCGACCGATTTCGCGCGCGCCGAGGGATGAAAAATCTGTCGCCGGACTGCGCGCGCCTCGGGTGCCTGGAACCCGATCGGAGGTTTGCGAACCGAGACGCAGGCCCGTCTCCGAAAACCGTCCGCGGAGACGCGGTCGGCGCGCGCGAACGATCTCGCGGCACAGGGCGTCGGATACAGCATCCCGAAGTCGCGCGGACGATCGCAGCGCGACGACAGACGATACCAGCGTCACGCCCGGACTCTGACGCGTCGCGCGCGGCGGCGGCGGCGCGCGCGATCGAAAACATCGGGCGTGCGCGGGGTGTGTAATTGCGCGAGGCTGTTGGTCTCGACGCGCGCCGTGGAGCGTCGTTGAGCATGAACCGACGTCCTGCGAAGCGGGAATCGGGGTGCGACAAGTGTTTGCGCGTGGCCTACGTCACCGATAGCGCGCGAACGTTCAGCGAGACCGCGTACGTATTTACAAACGCGGAGGAGGCCATTAAGCAACAAGTCGTGCTCGGGACGGTGCAAGTTCGCGTCGCCGCGACTCAAGGAGATTTGCGTGAGATCGTGGAGAGTAAGCTGGAATGGGCGAACAAGATGTTGTTTCATCCACAATCGGGTGGGAAGTCGATGGATGAACACGATTCGCAGGAGCGCAACGCGAGCATGGCGAATAGACTGCGCGAAGGTTTGGGCGGTGACGCCGACTACCTCCTCGTCGACGCAGAATCGTTAGAATTGAAAGCTCTTCGTGGGTTTCCGGGCCCGTATGTCAAGCCTATGATAGATGCACTCGGTCCAGACGGACTCTGGGATCTCATGTCTCGCCATTGCGATCGAAGAGCGGAGTTAAAGTGCGCGCTCGGCGTCAAGTGTTTGCGCACGGGCGAGCAGAAGATTTTCATTTCGTCGCGTTCGGGTGTGCTCGTCGTACCGAGAGGCGAGATGGAGGCGAGCGACGAAGATGGTTTGCAGAGCATTTTCAAGCCGGAAGACTGCCATAAGACGCTCGCAGAGCTAGAGTACTCGGAACGAATGAAAATATCGCATCGCCAAGACGCGTTGCTCGAGTTTTTAACGTATTCCGCCAACAGAGTCGACGAAAACGATCCTCAGGATAGCGATCATGAATTAGAAACAGCTGTACTACTCGATGCGGTCGGGGATATCATTAAGCGTTCGCAGACTTTAGATGGCTCGAAGGCTCAAAGGAATCCGTCGCGACTGAGAGTTCAAAAAACGGCCAAGGTGACGACGAAGCGAAAGCCTGCCCCGCAGACGGTCGCCATGAAGCGTCCGATGGCTGAAGTGGACGAGCTGAGAAAAGAAGCTGTAAAAGAGTTCGATGTGGCCACGGTGAAGTCTAAAGGCATGATTGGCAGTGATGATTCGCCACAGCTGGATGAAAGGAATACGCCAGAACGAGAACGCACTCCGTGGGAAAGCGTTCGTAGCGCGTCCATAGGTTTGCCGGGCCTCCCTCTCCCTCCGCAATCACCGACACTCATACCGCACTCTGTACAGCAAAGAACTTCGCATCAGCGGCGCGTCTTGGATAAAAATCCGAAAGCGACGCGGATCGCAAAGCGCGCCAAGACGCCGCGTCAAACGTTCAACTCAAACGGCGCAAACGACGACGACTTTTGGGGTTTTTCAGCCGCAGCAGCGTCGTGAAAGTGACACGCTTTCAAACGACAATAAACAATCATATTCCAGGGCCGATTGGTTCGATTTGTTCGCTCTTTCGTGAATTGCCCGCCCGCCTGACTCCGGAAAAATTTATATATCGCGCCTTGTACAGTAAGTTGTTATATCGCTTTTAATAACCATCTCGCACATCTTGTGATTACATACTACAAGTCATAGTACACGCTCCAACTCTTTTGGAAATCAGTCTTGAAACTCCAGTTGTTTTCGCGAATATGTGCGTACGGTTCCCGCTTCACCAAATCGTACCCGACACGCAAGCGCAAGTCTTGGTCCTCTTGAAAGTTGAACACCTTGTGCGTGAGTTCTATCGTACCCTCGATCAAGGGCTTAGAACGTTTCACCCCGTACGATACCCCGCCTCTCAATGTCACCGTGCTCATCCCATCCTTCGACGGCGACACGTCCACGGTTTTGCGCGCCCGCGCGCCGTAGCGCACGTCGTCCAGCTTCGTCTCGTACGTCAATCCGATGTCCGCGCGATCGGGTACGAGCGGCGAGGACTTCGCCGGGGAGAAAAGTCGTTTGCGCACGTGTGCTTTACCGTCCATGCGCCCATCGCGAGTGTCTAGACTCCCAGAAACCTGCGCGCGAGAAGAAGGCGTCGGTGCGTCAGCGGATTGCGACGAGCGCGTCGTCGTCGGAATGCGTCGTTGGAATGCGTCTCATCGCGATGCGTACCGTGAGAACGACGTCTTCCGAATTCGTGAATCTTTCCTTGGCGAAGAGCGAAAGCGAACGCGAGGTGGTGTCGTAACGCAAGCTCGTCTCCATCGCGGGCGCCAGTCGAGGTTTGCAGTTGCAGACGCAGGAGCGTGGCGATTTACGCGGTTTTGGTTGTGGGATGGTTGTGGGATATGATGAATGTTACATCGCGTGACTCGACACGACGTCCAACGTCGCCTAGTATTCGCGCAGCGTGGCGTGGCTCACGCATACCATCTCGGCTGAGCGCCGCAAAGCGACCTCGGCGCGAATCGTGAGTTGGAAGTCGTCCCACGCGCTAGTGCTCTCTGACCTGCCGCCTTACATCGAATCTTCCTTGTATTTCTTCAGTAGCACCTTTTTGTACTCCTCAGGTTGCGCCCAGAGCTGCGCCGCGGCGACGTTGAGCGGCGAATCGTTATTCGGTTCGCCCAACAACGACTGAATGCTCAACAAAATCGTTCTCACGTTGTACACCGGGCTCCACTTTTCTTTCAAAATGTCCAAGCAAATGTTTCCGTACTGATCGACGTTCGGATGAAAGCATGGGGTCTCAAATTTTACCGTCGGTGCCTTGAATGGGTAATCGTTCGCGAAAGTCAGCGACAGCTTGTACTTGAGGTTCTCGTAGCACGTCCCGAGCGCGCCCTCGATGGTCCCCACCCAGGAAAAAATGTTATCGCCATCTGGAAACGCCGAGATGCCACTATCGGCGCTCGTCATCAGGCTCATCAATTCGCTTTGCAATCTATTCGTTCGCACGAGTCGTTTCGAAGGAGACCACGGTAATCGGTCAGTCGCCTCTTCGCTTCGCGCGGGCTCGCGAGGTCCGTCGACGGGGCGGTTTCTATTCCATCGTCGCGTTCGAGTCGAGACGAGTCGTCTCACCTCCTCGCGACCGCAGCAGAATCAGAGTGTCCGCCATCGCTCGCGTTCGTCTTCGCGCTCGACGTCCCATCGATCGCCGCTGTCGCGTTCACGCTCATGACGTCTCGAGAGGGGAAGCAAGGTCCGTGAATGCGCGTCCGGACGACGTCGGCGACGGCGACGACGACGACGACGACGTAAAAAGGCCGACGACGCGATGGAGGATGAGTCGTATTCCCTCGCTCACCCCCGACCGCGATCGATTCGCCGACGCCGAGCGCACGACACACGTCGGCGCGTTGTGACGCGGCGGTTGCGCCGGTTGCGCCGGCAAAGCTGGACGAGCCCACGCGCAGACGGGGGACTCGTCTGCGGTTCGTGCCGCGGAGCAACGCGGCGTTCGAACGCGTGATGAACTAGATTGATTGCATTGGGTAAGCTGAATGAACGTGTGTGGTCTAGGGATCGGCGCGATCGGCGCGAACTCGTCGCGCTCGCGCCTCATCGCTTCACGACGTTGCTCGTCTTGAAAAAGAGGGAGTGGACGAACTGCATGCCGAAGGCGAAGATGGCGAGGTAGCCGCACGAGATCCAGCGTTCTGAGAACTTGATCTCATACTTTTGTTCGACGTACGTTAAAGTGTCGATGGTTTCAAAGTAAGAGCCTCGGAACGCTTGAATCGTCGGGCAGTTGCCGCTGGGGTATGGGCCAGAGCACCCGCGTCGCTCGAACTGCGGCGCGACGACGGATTGAATGGCGTACGCCACAGGATTGATGTAATAAGCCCACTGCCAGTAGACTGGAATCTGCGGAAGGGGCAAGTACAAACCACCGAATAAGAACGCGATGGGAATGAACGCCGAAGTGCCCGCCTGCGCAGTTTCAATGGTGGAGCACATGCACGCGATGGCTTGACCAAAACTCAAAAACGTGAACGATACCAAGAAGTTGACGAGGATATGGAAAAAGAGACGCTGTGCGGTTGGAATCATACCGACGAGGAAATACATCGGAATCACGGTGACTAAGCTGATGATTGCGATCCAAGGGACTTCAATGATAGCCGTCGCCAAAGAGAATGGAATAGCGTCGTACATGTACGAGCTGCGCTCGCGGAATGCCACCGCTCGCTCCCGAACTCGCACTGGCATGACGCTGTTCATGCAAATAATACCAGTGAAAATCGTCGTCATGAACACGCATGCTACCATAGATTGCACTCCAGCTTCATCTGTAATCTTCAAGTCGAGGTAAATGACGCCAAAGAGAATGTACAAGATGGTGAGGATACTGATGCGTCCGCAGTTGTAGCCGACATCGCGCAATTGCGACTTGTTCGCACGCGAAAGGATCGCCAAAAGTTGCGTTTTGAACGTTCTAGCGTACGGAGAATCGAAACTAAACATTTTTTCATCCGCTCCTTGCTCACTAATGGCGTTCACCAACTTCATCGCAGCCTGACCCTCGGCGCTAGACATGAATTTTTGATCAAGCAGCAAGCCGTCGAGGGCGATGCCACTGGCACTGCGCTTCATGCTACCTTTCTTCCTCGAGGCTCCGCCGCTCGAGTCGCTGCCACCGAGAACGTCGAGCATCCAGCTCGCCGGATTCATACCCGATGGAAGCGGAAGAGCCATTTTCAGCGATTGCAAGTAATTCACCATGGTCGAGCCTCCCTTCCCGAGTTCGCCGAAGTATACTTGATAGCCGCCCCGCTGGAGAAGAAGCATGTCATCGAACATCAAGAATATCTCCATCGAGGGTTGGTGGATGGTACTGATAACCGTACGCCCTAACGCAGCCACCTTCTTAACTTCCTTCATGACGATCAACGCGCTGCGAGCGTCCAGTCCGGATGTAGGTTCGTCCAAAAAGAAGACGGGAGCGTTTGACACCAGCTCAACCGCCACCGTGAGCACTTTGCGCTGTCCTGGGGCCAACCCGGTGTCACTTCCAGACGTGCCGATCATTCTGTGGGCGATGGAGTTAAGCTCTAAAATCTCCAGCGCTTCATCGACGAACGCAACGCGAGTTTCATCGGAGATGGACGGATGCAAGCGAAGCTTGGCGCTGAATTCAAGCGCTTCGCGCACCGTAGTGAACTCGTTGTGCAAATCCATTTGCTCGCAGTACGCAGTCAAGCGGGCAAATGTTTCTTTTTTCACATTATGTCCGTTCAACTTGATATCTCCAGAGATAAGCCCTGTGTTTTTGCGACCAGCGATGACGTCGAGCAGGGTTGTCTTGCCCGCGCCTGAGCTCCCCATGAGAGCGAGCATGCGACCCGGTTGTGCAGCGGATGAAATATTGTGTAACAGTTGTTTTGACACGGTTTTCTCTTTTTTGTCTGTTGTGCTGTCATCCATGGCGCCACTTTTGGGGGTCGCCGCTGCCACTTCAACGGTGTAGCACAGATCTTTCCACGATATGGCCATGGCGGTAAAATCCATCGCCTTTTGGGCGGCCGCGACGTCGATCATTTGAATAACTTCTTCATCGTTTTGAGCTTTATCTTCGGCGCGACTGGACCCGATATTACGTTGAATGCGGGTTGTGTGCAGTGTGCGCAATCCAACGGCAAAGGTGAGAGCAAAAAATCCGAGACAAAACGCCGGACCGGCCCATTTGTAAGAGGTATCTTTGGTGATGCCAATCGTGTCCAGAATGATTTCTCCCATGTTTGAGCACGGCGTGATCAAATTTTGCCGACAAAGGCTCTCCATCGAGGTTGAGCTGTACTGCGGATTATTGGCCACGAACGTTGCTGCCGTGATCGGGTCGTTCGGAACTAAAACGTTGTAGTGACCCGACAGGAACTCATTCTGACATAGCGAACGCAAGCAGTAGGCGAAAATCGAAACCCAGTACATGAACTCCAAACCTCCCATAAGCTCCGGGCTGATCAAGAAACCAGCGAAGAGGATCATAACTGCGATGAATGGACCCGGGTAGATTTGTGCGACTTCCATCGTCGGAGATACCAACGCAATGACGCGGAAGAAGGACGCCATCGCGACGTTTGCGAGCACCAACTGCAAGTAGAAAAAGCCCCATTGTTTGAAAGCTAAGTTCAAGCCAACCATTGGATACAGCACGCAGCTGAAGATGAGAGTCTCCACGATAGCAATCGGAAGATGCACCAGGGCCCATGACGCGAGATAAGATAGCTCGGGGAAAAGTTTCGCGTCCAAGTGCTTGAATGCGACGTACTTTTGCTCGACGCTGAACGTCAGTTCAGAAAAGTTTGAGAAGGAGATGTGCAAGATGCAGAAGAGCAGCATACCAAGCTTTTCGAACCCACGTTCGAGCGGTAAGTCAAACCATACCGAACCTAGGATGAGTGACGTTACGCACGCACCGAAGATGCGCGCTTGCAAGAAGAGCTTGTTCCGCAGCGTCACTTGGGCCTGTCGCTTGAACACAGACTTGAAGTGATCGGCGAATGAGCGAGGGTAACTGAGAGAATACTGATTCTTGGCAAACGGCGTATTCAGTTCGATGTCGGCTGGTGTACACTTCGATTTAATGCTCGACTCGTACGCTTGCGTGGATTGCCACGACTTCACCATGGCGTCAACGTTTGTGGGAATCGCGTCGGACGGTTGCGTTCCGGCGCGCAACAGCGTTTCCGTGGGTGAAACGAGCAAAGAGATCAACCAATCGGCGAGATCGGCGCCAGAGTTGACAGCGGGTGGGGCGAATCCCAAGCCTTTGAAGTAGGTAGCGACGTTATCCACAGGACCGTGATACACCGTTGCACCTTCCTTGAGAAGGAGAACGTCGTCGAACAGCGAGACAACCTCGGGAGTGGGTTGGAGGAGAGCAATGATGCCCGTACCTTGCGTTCGAGACGCCCATTCCTTCAAACCAGCTACAATGTTGTACGTCACCGCCGCATCGAGACCGGTAGAGATCTCATCCATGCACAAAACTTGCGCATTTTTCACCATCGCTTCGGCGATGGTGACGCGCTTCTTCTCCCCGCCAGACACGCCTCTGATGAGATCGTTACCAATTATCGTGTCCTTGCATCCGTCCAAATTTAATAGATTGATCACCTTGTCCACTTTATCGTCGTAAGCAGCCTTCCCTTCCGCATCACTCGGCACGTGGCACGCGTTTTCATGAGAAAATTGCACCGTCTCCTTCACCGTCAAGTACGGCAGGTGCTCGTCGAGCTGCGTGACGTATTCGCACAACCTATGCAGTGACACCCCTTTCGCCTCGAGCTCTTTCTTCGTCAGCCCGCTGTACGTGATCTCGCCCTCGATCGGCAGCGGGTTCACTCCCGCGATCGATTTCAACAGCGTCGATTTCCCGTGTCCCGGCGGCGCCAGCACGAGCGTCAGCGTCCCCGGCCGAAAGCACCCGCGCGCGTCTCGCAGCACCTCGAGCGTCGTCTTCTTATCTCCCGCGTTCTCCGCGCGCGCGACGAGCGATTTCATCGCCTCGAACGGTTTCATCGCCGCCCTCGCGAACGTCCCCGGCACGGTCTGTATCGTTCGATTCGCCTTCCCCGCGTCGAGCGCGAGGGCGCAGGAAAAGTCGCATCGCACCTCAACCGCCGGTCTCGCGCCGCGCGCGCGCCGCTCGTCGTCGAGCGCGCGGACGAAATCGCTCAGACGATCGCCGACGTTGGTCTCCTCGGGCGTCGCGACCATGTTCGAGCGCGCGCGCGTCGGACAGAGTCGCGACGCGACGCGATGTGGGTCGACGTCACGCCGCGACGGATGCGTCGGCGTCGAACCACTCCGCGGCGCACCGAGGCGCGACGCGCGAGGCGCGAGGCGCGACGAAGACGAAGACGATGCGCGCGTCGAGCGCGTCGACGGCGAGGTCGAACTCGCCTCGAGGCGTCGAACGACGACGAACGACGACCAAGACGAAGAAGATGGCGAGAGCGACGACGACGCGGGCGTCGACGTCGACGTCGGCGTCGAGCGTTATCCCGGGAAAGGGACCGGGAAGCCCGAAATACGGTGAGATATACGAAACGCTGGTGAAGAGTAAAAAGGTGCGCGCGGCGACGGCGAACGAGGTGGCGGAGATGTTGTCGGGGAAGAGAAGAGGCGTCGTCGTCGACGTGAGACAACCGCTCGAACACGCGGAGTGGAGGCTGGTGGGAACGAAGAGCGCACCGTATTTAGTGCCCATGGAAAACGTGTTGAGACGCGCGAGTGGGTACTTCTTGGCCATCAAGGGTGGGCTGAAGGAACGCAACGTCGCGTTCGTAGACGTCGTGGCTGAGGTGACGAAAAATCGCCGGGACGCCGTCGTCCTCGTCGATTTGCGAGGGGGCGATCTCGACATCGCCCCACTCAATGGTTCAACCGCTGTCAGCGACCGTGGAGATTCGTTGAGCTTGCGCGCGGCGTACGAGCTCGTGCAAGCTGGGTACACGGACGTTAGATACGTCCCTGGCGGATTCCCGGCGCTCATAGATGAAGGCGGTTTGGAGTACGAGAGCGAAAAGTACGCTGGTTTGCTCGATGCCGTCGGCGAGGGCGCGCGTAAGACCCTGATGTACTCGAACTTATTGCCCGATCCATCGTTAGCTCCCGGTTTCGTGGTGCAGATCGTCTTGCTCGCAGCCTTAGCTTTTCTTCAGCAGCCTTAGCCGCGTTTCAGCGCCGCTCACGTTTGTGTAAGACATTGTGAGAAGATTGAGACAGAACAGCGAGTGCATTTCTACAGAAAAACTTTTGTACAATACAAAAACACTAATAGTTTGCTTGCAGTTTAAGCGCTCCCGTGGCGCTGCCGACGTGCCGAAGCTCAGCTAAGTCATAGTCACCGCCGAGTCGAATCCAGTCCTCGTCCTCGTCTTGATAGCACAAAGTGACACTTTGAGAGGAATTTTCTGCGAGATTGAGCTTGGCTACGATGTCATCGCACGACATCTCTGTCGTTAACTTGAATCGTAGCACGTCTTCGCCAACACTTGCTTTTACGGATATTGGTTTCGCCTGTGCGTCCGGCACTTCAGCTCGCGCGCGCTGCGGCTTGAATAGAGATTTTGTCTCAACTCCTTCTTCGATCGTCAATTTTACACGCATCGTGCACGACGAACCACGTCGCGTACAGAAAGCCCAGCACTCATCGAAATCTTCTTGATTACGCAACAAGCACCAGTCTTGCTCGTCGTCTTGATATTTGAGCTTGCACGAAGACATTTGTAGATCGAGCAAATCAGTCAGCGCATCGACGAGTTCAACATATCTCTCATTTGTCACCAATCGAACTCGTATGAGCACATCACGCACTTGTACCTTAACAACCACCGGTTCTTTCTCAGGTTCTTTAACCAATTTATCGATAAAACTCGCCATTTCTTCGGACGCGTCCAGGGAGAGGGCGTTGTACGTGCTCGCCCCTCGAACACTTTGGTCCATCGGTGGTGGCGGCATATTAAAGTTATACACACCATGAACGCTTTGCTCGTAGCGATTTGGGAAGTCAAAATCAAGCGCATCTCTCGCCTGATTGTTCCCATGCCAGCTCATGCCGCGCTGCATTTTTGACACCCCTTCGCCTTGCCAAAAAGCGCCGAGATTGCCACCTCGGTGAACGCGTTGCTCGAGAGCTCTCTTATTTTTCTCCGATGTTGTCGGCGAAAACGTGGCGATATCTCTGAGTGAGTGAGACTTTATGCTTTGTGAGGGTAGTGTACCTGATGCGCCGATTTCTGAAGTGTGCGACACGCAACTAGCGCCTCCGTGGACAGACTCCCCAGCGCCGTCGTCGCTCATAGTCGCGCCAGTGGCGATACTCTTTGCCAATATATCAGACATATGACCATTTTTGCTATTAAGACTTCTTCGCGGCCAACGACGGATACCGTATTGTCGGCATATTCGTTTCAGCGTTGTGCTCCCGACGCCGAGGTCGCTCGCCGCTTGTTTCAAATGCTTGTGAAAGTTTTGCTGCAAAACCTCAAGGGTGATACCCCACAATGCTGTTCCGGCGGCATCCGGATTTGCCCCGCTTGAAGAAGCTGTCTGGTTCTTTTTCATCTCTTCGAGCCATGTTTTGTCGGTATCCGTCACCACACTAGCGTTCAAATCCGCCTCAACCGAGGACCAAAACGACTGCACTGTCTTTGCCTGATCGCGCGGAGACTTGAGGCTGGGATCGAGGAAGATCTCTACCAGCACCTGAAGTGGTTGACCTGATGTCACACCTTTCAACGCAATCTTCGAAATACACATCGCTTGCAACTTGAGTAAATCACATGAATGCTTCAAAAGAAAGTCGCGATGAGATAGCGTGCTCAGATCATGCATCCACACCATGGAACCGTTTTTCCAAACCTTGGACAAGGAGCCGGTGTGCTGAGATATTGCGAGATTCATAGATGCGTTCCTATAGTGAAGAAAATGATTCGACTTCTGATAATAAGGTGTCCCCACGCAAATCAGAGTGCCATCCACGTCGTGAGGGATCCAAATTTGCGCAAACGGAATTTCAAGACGGGAGCATATCATCTGCAAGCCCTTTTGCGTCTCCGCTACCTTCAACCGTGCAACTTCTCCGGCAATTTTATCCATCAGCACCGGCGGCGGCGCTAACGTTTCGGATATTGGAGTGTGTAATCCCGCGTTGGTCATTTCGCGAACGACGTGCGAGTAAACCGAACCCATGTTGTCCAACACATGCAGGAATGTGATTTCAAGCAACGCAAACGGCGTCGTGGATTGCGGTTTCGCGTTCACGGGTACGATCAACTGACTGTAACACCCGCATTCGATCGCCAGTGAATTTCTTGGAAACTCCGATGGATGATAACACTGCACCGATGGCGTCCACTCCGGTCTATTCGTCGCGAATACGCGTCCCGGCGCCCCCGAGCCAGGCGTGAAACCATCCGAGCCCGCGATCGCGACGTTCAACATGAACGACGTACATCCGCGGTGAAACGCCCAAAGGGCATCCGAGCGATGTTCACTGCACACTCGCACGTACTCAGTCACCGTGTGCAATAGTACGTCGTCATTTTCGCGTTCAACAAACCAAATCTGTGCGAGGCAACCGTCGCCCAAGCCGGCGGAGACGGCGTTCAGCGCATCGTTGAGTTGCTTCATCATGGTGTTCACCGAGGCATCGCTCGCGTTCGATTCCACCGTTTCATAAGCCCCTCTCACGAGTCCGAACGCATCCTTCTGAGTGTGCTTGGTCAACGAGCGCGACCTTGACCTCGAAGTCGTCGAAGCTCGCCGACGCCCTCTCGTCCCTCTCGCCGTGTCCTTTGTCGACGCGTCCCGTCCTCGAGTTGATCGTCCTTCGCGGACGTCTAACGCGTTGTGATCGCCATTATCGTTCGCCGTCCTCGCGTCGACTTCACGCGTGAGTTCGAGCTCGATCGAATCCCATATGTCCGCCTCTAAGCCATCGTCCAACGCAGCCCCCGCGCCGACGTGTGGATGCGACGGCAAGTAGTCCAAGAACGCCGCGAGTTCGTCCGTGGGAGCGCGCGAGGACATGTCGCGCGATCGAAACGACTTCGTTGTCCACGTCACGCGTCGTCAGCGGCGCCACGGTGCGTACGGTGCGCCGCGGCGTGCGGGCAAACCCAAACGTCGCCATAAAGCGTTCCAAACGTCGCGTCGACTGCCGTCCGCGACCGACCGGGGTTTTACATATGGAGTGCAGTCAGAGCGCAGAACGAACACCACGCGCGAGGGCGGCGCGACGACGAGGGTGGCGATGCGATGTGATTTCAACTCGGATTAGTATTTCAACTCGAATTAAAGTTTCTCTAACGCCGCGGCTGCGCTCGCGGCGCGTTTCTTCGCCGCTCGTTTCTTTGCGTTTTTAGCCGCCGCGGCTGAAAGTTGCGCGCCCGCCCCCGGGACGCCGGCGTCCGCCTTGGCGGGTTCCTTGGCGCCAGCCGCCTTAAACTTTCCAGCCTTCATGTCTTCTTCCGAGGCCTTGGCGAGACTAAAGTTACCACTTCCACTCGTGGCGTGCGGCGGACGGTACGCGGTTTTCGCTGCGTGCGGCGGACGGTACGCCCCTTTTGTGGCCTCCGACGCATTCGTCAAAACCGCGCCGCCTTGGCTCTCCACACGCTTGGATGCGGGAGAAATCGGGCGATCTTCGTACGTGCCGTCGGGAACTGGACGCCACGTCGCCTCATAAATCTTCGCACGCTCTTCGTGGAGCAACAAATCTCCGTTGTACCTCCAAATTTTCCATCCGTTGTCGACGTTCAGGCGAGGAGCTATCGTGCTCGTGAGCAGTCTTCGACCATCCGGAGACCATTCTAACGTCACAGAACACGATGCCCGCGTCGATCCGATGGGTTTGTACTTACCATCCTTCATCTTTTGAAAAAACTTGACGTCACCGGGCAAGTTTCCGAAACCGGCGAGAGCGACGAAACGTCCAAACGGGTTCCATCGAAGCGTGTTGTGCGGACCCGCGCCGAGTTCATACTTGGGCTCACACTGTGCCGCCTTATAAATCGTCGCTTTCGCGGGCATGTATCCGTAAACCACACCGAATTCGTCGCTGCAAGGCGACCACTGCGCGTCGTGGACGGGTCCTTCCTTGTTCAGCGGCACCGCACCCTCAAAAGAGCCATCCGCCTTGAGGTAATGCAAGCAGCTCTCGCCGTAGTAAGACTTGTTTGTCGCGTCGACTTCGCTCGAGCCTAGAATCAACACCGCGGAGCCATCTGGGGCCCACATCAAATCTACTTCAGTGACGCGGAAGAAAGACTTACGTGCGACCGGCGTCGGGTTCTCCACCACCCCCTCTTCTGTGTGCTGAGCGAGCTCGTAGATGCGAACCGATCCAGGCGCGCCCTTGACTTCGGGTACGAAGCACGCCACTCTTGGCGTCGATCCGTGCGATATTTTCGCCACCGCCACAGAAGGCACTCGAAGTCGAGCATGTCTGTCGAATCCCTCAGCCGGACGAATGATTTGAATCTCATTACTCACGCACCGAACCGCGGTTGAGTCGTCGTCGCTAAACTGAAAGTACGGCCACTCGGCTTTGAGAAACTGCCTTTGGAACACTTCGTACACTTTGCGCGGCGGCGCGCGGTTCGTCGTCAAACCTGTTATGTTCCATATCGTCATGTTTTTCGTATCCTTTGACGCTCCCGTGGAGGTTTGCTTCTGATAAATCGCCAAATACGTCTTCGACGGCGAAAAGTTCAACGCGCTCGCTCCCGGCAAGCCGTCGAGCGTCGCGGCGAGCGCGAAAGGTTCGACGCTCGCGTCGTACACTTCCACCGTATCGCCGTTCGCGCACGCGAATAACGTCCCGTCTCTCGAATACGTCGCCGTATCACCGCACTGCGCCTCGACGTCGTCACCGCCGCCCACGACGTCGGCACGAAAGTCGTGCGCATCGTACGCCGCCACGGCCTCGGCGTCCGAGCTCGCGCCGATGGTGCTCGGGCAGTCGTGAAACTTCCAGTGTTTCATCCCGATCGGCGTGCGCTCGGTGACCGTCATGAGAGGCGTCATGGCGCCGACACCCTCGGCGTCGCCGTCGCCGTCGCGCGCGTCGGCGCGGTGTGTCGGCGCCATCGCCCACGCCGTCGCCGTCGCCGTCGCCGTCGCCAACGCCGTCGCCGTCGTCTTTTATCCACGGATCCACGAGCACGCGCATTGAACTTTTGTGGCAGGTATTGTGAGTGTTTGCACACACGAGCACATAATAAATTCTAAACCCTCGTCGTTCGCGAGCGTTCGTTTCGGGACGCACTGTTCGTCGCGGCGCGGCGGCAAAGTCGTCGTCGGCGGCGGCGGCGTTCGGTGTTGGCTCGACATGCGCGCGGCGACCGTCGTCGCGGTGAATGCGCTCGCGCCGCACGCGCGCGCGGTTCGGTTTCGTCCGTGCATCGATATCCACGACGGCAAGGTGAAACAAATCGTCGGCAGCACGCTCAAAGATGCGCGCCCCGGGGACGCGGGTTCGGAGACGCCGGCGACGAATTTTGAGACTGAAACCCCGAGCTCGGCGTTCGCTGAGATGTACAAAAGAGACGGCATATACGGCGGCCACGCGATATTGCTGAGCAAAGACGAGGCGACGTTGCGAGCGGCGAAAGAGGCGGTGCGAGCGTTCCCGGGCGGGTTACAAGTCGGCGGAGGCGTCAACCCGACGAACGCCTCGGAGTTGCTCGATGCGGGAGCTTCGCACGTGATCGTGACGAGCTATGTATTTAGAGACGGGGCGCTGAACGAGGACGCGCTGAGCGAGATGATTCGCGCGGTCGGCGCGGACAAACTCGTGCTCGATTTGAGCTGCCGTTTGGACGACGCCGACGGCCGGTACAAAGTCGTCACGGATAGGTGGCAAAAGTGGACCGATTTAGCCGTGGACGGGTCGACGATGGAGCGTTTGGCGAAATGCTGCGATGAGTTTTTAGTTCACGGCGTGGATGTGGAAGGGATGAAGCTGGGAATCGACTTAAAACTCGTCGAACTTCTCGGCGAATTCTGCCCTATTCCAGTGACGTACGCGGGCGGGGCACGCAGCTTGGACGATCTCGAACTTGTCAAAGCAGCTGGGCGAGGGATGGTCGACATCACCGTAGGTTCTGCCCTCGATTGTTTCGGTGGTGCGCTCAAGTACGACGACGTTGTTGCTTGGCATAATCAGCAAAAGTTAGAAGTGAAATAAATCGAAATCCTCGCACACGCATCACTCCGCGCGCGACGCAAGCGTTTATTGAAGCTATATTTTCCTTTCCTTCTTACACCGGTATATGAGCTATAGTCTCCGACGCCAGAAAGATTCACCCCTTATCGGTTAGCCTTCGCGACGCGTTCCAATTCGTCCTTCTTCTTGATCGCGTAAGAGTTGCTCGACTGCTTGGCGGCGTTGATCAACTCGTCGGCCAAGCACTCGGCAATCGTCTTGACGTTACGGAAGGCGGATTCGCGGGCACCAGTGGTCAACAAGTAGATGGCTTGGTTCACGCGGCGGAGCGGGGAGAGATCGACCGCTTGACGGCGAACCACACCCGCAGAACCGATTCGCGTCGCGTCTTCGCGCGGACCAGCGTAAATGATGGCGTCGACGATCACTTGCACCGGGTTTTGGTCGGTGAGCAAGTGAATAATCTCCATCGCATGCTTCACGATGCGAACAGCCATCAACTTCTTACCGTTGTTACGACCGTGCATCATGAGCGAGTTCACCAAGCGCTCAACAATCGGGCACTGCGCCTTGCGGAAACGCTTGGCGGCGAATCGACCCGCGGTGTGCGGCACGTACACCGCGTACTTCGGCTTCACCGCAATGTAATCCTGCGAGACGTGACGAACAGATGTGTGGTCAGTTTCGAGATCGCGTCTACGTTGTCGCTTCACGCCCGACGACATATTCTGCAGTTCCCCCGTTGCGTCCTCGAGGCGCGCGACGTCCCAGTCAAAAGCCCCGTGCTACGGCACCGACGACGTCGTCGTTCCGCGAGCGTCCACGCCGACGGGAGCGAGCGAAACGATGCTTTATATCGCCCCTCGTCCACTCCGCGTCTGCGTCTCGCGTTCGTCGCGCGCCGCGCCGCGCGGGCGCGCCCGCGACGTGTCCGTGGACGCGCCAGGGTTTTCCAAATCATCTTCCGCGCCCGCGTCTCGCTCGCGTTCGCGCGCATCGCTCGTCTCGGTGACGAACCTCCAACGAGATGTCGTTGATCTGTAATCCAACACGCGCGTTCGTCAGTCTCATCGTTCATTTTGAGCGCTCATCGACGCGCAGCGCGCGCGCGATCGCGTCGCGCGACGCCCTCGCGAAGACCCTAAAACGCCGCGATCGCCATCGGCATCGCCGCCGGTGTGTCGCCGCGCGTGCGTCGCGCGGCGTCGGGATGGAGCGCACGCACCTCAACGTCATCGAACGTCCACTTTCCGAACAGTTTCACTTCTTGAGTCGTCGCCATCGTGATCGAGCGCGCCGAGTAAAGACGGAACGGCGCGTGGGACGGCGAGCGACGTGTCGCGCGCGTGTCGCCGTCCGTGTAGTAAGCAGTCTCGCCGCCCGACACGGCGGCGACGTCTCGAACGCGCGCGCCTGGGCGCCGCGCACGACGACGCGAAGGTCGACGGTGACGGACGGCGCGCGATGGCTGGAAAGGCGAAGCCGAAAAAGGTTCGTTCATCGTGTCGTTCGTTCGTCGCGTCGCGACGCCGCGCGACGCCGCACGACGCCGCGCGATGACCGCCGCCGCGGACGGACGCGCGATGGGCGCGACGCACGCGTGACGCGCGACGCGACCACGAGACTGACGGCGAATATTATCGCGCAGCACACGGCGAAGGAGCTCGCGAGTAAGGCTGCGGCCGCGCTCACGAACAAGGGCGGTGGGAAGAGCGGTAAGGCGGACCGACTCGGTGGAGCGGCGGGACACGCCAAGTTCAAATGTCCCGTGTGCGCGCAGGGCGCGCCGAGCGAGAAGACGGCTGTCGCGCACTGGGATAGCAAACACGCCAAACTCCCGTTTGTGTTCGCAGACTGGACGGACGCGCACGCCGCTTCGGGTGGTGTGACGACGCAAGGCGCTGCGGTGAAGGGTGGGAAGGAGAAGACGGTGCACGAGCTGCAAAAGACCGCGGCCGGACGAGCCGAGTTGGCGCGCCGACAGGCGGAGAAGGAAAGAATCGCAAACTTGCAGTTTTAGAGGAGGGTAGTCATGGTCTTGGTCGGAAATTCGGCGCCACAAATAGTCGTTGTACGTTACGTTGTTTTAATGCATAAGAGGAGAAGTAAATGTGTGTTAAAAAGTTTGTGTGCTTTAGCACAGGCGCAAACACGGCTTCGTCATCGATTCAACCTTCGTTCCCGGGGAGAAGTCTTCCCAATCAAAGTACACTTCTAGCATGACTAAGTGATGGTATATGTCAGTCAAGCTATGAGGCTCGAGAAACAGCGCACCGCAATGCGCGAGAATCATCTTCATGTCTTTTTCGATCGGCGCGAACCGTTTGCATCGTAGACGCATCAGAAAATCGTTGACGAGCAATTGGCAATAGTGCACGCGCTGGAAATGTGGGCTCTCCACGGACGCGCCGCCGCCCCATTCAATCTTCCACGGTGGTTTTCCTACCCAATTTCCGACGCCCTCTTTTAAACTAAAGTGCACGCCGCCGTTTTGTCGCTTGGCCAAGAGCGCGATTTTCTTTCCCGCGCGCACCTGGACGCCGCGTTCGAGGTATTGCAGCGCCTGCCCCCAATAGTGCTCCTCGCGATCGTCGTCGTCGAATTCATCATCTCCTAAGGACGTGGCATCGGAGACAAAAACGGTCCTGTCGCTTGATCCCTCGCGCGCAGAGTCGCTTTCAAAGTCTTCGCTTCGTGGATTCGACGCCATGTTCGCTCGAACTCTGCGAAGAGATTCGCACATGACCTTTTTCGCATGCGCACCGTCAAAGTCGCCGAGAATGCGTTGATTTTCAATTGTACCACCCTTTCCAATCCCTAGCGGTGCCGTCGTAATCGTCTCTTCTTCGTCCATGTGCAAATCAAACCAAAAACACACCGCATTCATGTAGCCGTGCGCGATTGTCTCCATCTTTAGCACGGTTTCCCTGCCCTTGCTCTTCTGGGAGTCATCAAAGAAGAATTCGAATACTTTTTTGGGTTTTGTCAACACTCGGTAAGGCTGGTCTCGCATGTACGTCGCCTCGTACGTGCTGTCCCATCTATACTTGTTGAAGGCGCTCATGTTGAAACCGTCGACTTCGCTTGTGTACGCTTCGATGCCTGCGCAATAAATCGTCGCCGCCGCGGGAACGACTGCGCACGTAGATGCGCTCAATTGCTTACGGGCTGCTTCTATCATGTCCAACACGTCATCTCCGGTGAGTCCGGCGTCGAAGACGTCCAGAACGATAAGATTAACGCCGTCGTATGGCGCATGCTTGCCGCGTTCGAGTTGCGTCGCGTCGCGCTTCAGGACGCTCACCTGAGATCCGTAACCATTCGCGGCAACATTTCGTCTAGCGACGCTCACGAGCGATGGATGCGTGTCGCAAGCGACGACGGAATCCGCACCCGCTCGCGCGGCGAGCATGGCGAGTATACCGCTTCCCGTGCCGATGTCGAGCGCCCTGCACGTGTCTCCGCGAGCCTTGATTCGCGCAACTTGACGCCCGAGGGCGTCCGAATACGCGTGCAGACGCCCCTCATCGCGAAGCATGTGAAAGTGATATTTTGGAAAACTGGCATCTTTTTTCGTCACTTGATCGTACTCTGCATCTTCGACACTAAACTGTATACCGACTGTGTTGTGCGCGCACGTGAGTGGCAACACGCTGCCTTCTTCTATTGATATTTTCCCGGGCATGAACTGGACAGCGGCGCGCATCGAAGAAGGACAATCTTCACCACCAGGTTTTGTTGAAATTTTCACATCATCAATCAAAGTCATCTCGTACCAAAACACCACGGCGTTGAACTTGCCGCGCTTCGTAAACGTTAAATCAATCGTCTTCTTCTCGCTACAGTCTGGCGGCATGAGGAAGTCAAATTGGAACACTTGCACAGGATCGCTCAGAGTGATGTACGCGTTCTCGAATAAATCAATGCCTGCAATGTACGTTGGGTGCCATCTGTAACCGTCTATCGCGCTGAGATTGATTCCGTCAAAGGCGGGCGTGCGCATATCGACGGCTTGGGCGTACAGCGTCGCGCTCGACGGAATGACGACTGCGTCTGGCAACAATAGCTTGTCCAAGGCATGCCTAACGGCGGGAATGATCCCCGAACTCAGCAAACCGTCGTCAAATACATCGCACACGCACACGTTGCACGATATTGGGACATCGCGAAGCAACGCGAGATCAGTCGGACGCTTGTACACGACTTTGACTTGGTCATCACTGTATCCGTTGTTCAACAAATTCTCCTTCGTAGCCATGGCGAGGTACAGCCAGCGCTCGGTAGCCGTCACGTGATGCGCACCGTGTTTCAACGCCAACATTGTATTTAATCCCGCACCGCAACCGATATTCAAAACTCGTGCATCTTTGGCGTCGTCGTGCATCTTGTCGATTGCGCATTTAATCGCCGTAGAGAACTTGGCGCGCCGAACGTCGTCTTGTAAAACCTTGAAATGTCTCTTCGGGACGCGAATATCGGCTTGAATCGTCATATAATTGTACGTGTCCTTCAGATGATAATCATTTTCGGCTTGGAATGGGGTCAATAGCGTGTTGGGCAGCATATCGCGAGGATGCACACGGTGAAGCGGCGCCGAGTACGGCAGCGACGAAATTCTCTCACTCGTTTTCCCGGAGCTCGGCAGGGCATATTGTTTCTCTTTTCCGCGTCCGATGTATAAATCACGAATGACTGCTTGCGTTGCCTCTTCCAAACCGCGCTTCAATTCCTCATCGGTCGGGCTCATGGTTAATCCGCGCTCAAACTCGAGCTTTGCGAGTTTCGGTTCCCGCAAACCCATGAGCGCGAAACCCTTCCTCGCGTAACCCTTCACGAAAACCTTGACACTCCCGTCGTCATCTTGTAACTGCGTGAAACGCTCATTCGCCAATGTCTGCGCGCGATGGCCATCCCACAGAGCTTCTTGAAATAGACCCAAGTTCAAGTACGCGAATGCGCGATTTGAGTGGCACACGTATAGCGTCGGGTGCGTGACGTTGTTTTCAGAAACCTTTCGAAACACCTTGGCGTAAGCCACCACACACTTGACATCGTCTCCGGCTTTCAAATATCGCACGGCTTCGTTGTTCAACTCGGCGATTGATCGCGATTTAAATTTTGGATCTCGCGCGAACTCGGCGTCCCGTTCGCGAATGAGAAGTATTCGCACTCGCGTATCCCTCTCATCCGCAATCTCCGCATCTCGCTCGCTTGCGCGTTCCAGAGACGCGCGTACAACACTATCCCCGTCCACATCTTCTTCGTCACTCTCGTCGTCACCATCTCCAACCTCCTCGCGCGCGTCGAGACTTCGGTCGTCGTCGTCATCGTTCTCGCTCTCGGTCAACCTACGAGCGCGAGCGCGATCGACGCCCATGTCGACGCGTCGCGTCGTGCTTCGGCGTGCGATCGAACGCGAGTTACGGCCTACGATTCGTGCGCTTTATCGCGGCGCCACCGCACGCGCTCCCCAGTAGCGCGTCGCGATATGGTGACGTGAGCGGTTTCCGCGAGCGTTTTCGTCAAAAACGCATCAAAACGTTCAATGGCTTGCAAGAGGCGCTAGTCTACAAGCTATCGTGTCACACACCGCGCCTTTTTCGTTCAGACCGCCGTGGAGAAGCAAAAACACACGCTTCGACGATGGCGACCACGGCGCTCGCCGACATACCTTCCTTGCCAATTAGAGCGCACGACTCCGCGAAGAGCGTCCACCGACACTTTCGCTCGTCCACGCACGCTCGTAAATCGAACGTGTACGCATCCTGGGTTGCGTTTTCGTTATCGCCACCACCAATGACGAACCACTGATTTCCAATCGCTACGGACGCGTGCGCCGCGCGAGGCGATGGGCGATCACCGTCTTCGTTGTCGCCATCGACAGTTCCCCACTCGCCCTTGACGACGTCGTACACGTCGACTGCGCCGCAATCGCATAACTCATTGCCAGTCGAACCGCCGCAAACGAGCAAATATCGTTCGTCGACACTCGTCGCTGCGTGCGAACTTCGTGGACGCGTCCCATTCGCTAATTTCTTCCACACCGTCGTCGTCGGTGTGAACTCCCAAAGTTCATCTAAGTCGTCTCCCGTCTTCGCGTCGACGCCGCCGAAGATGAAAATTCGATCGCCGATCGCAGTCGAAGTGTGACCGGATCGCGCACGCGGAGGCGTTGAAACCTCATCGCTTGTTTCACAACGCACGTGCGTCCACTTGAAATCTTTCGACGCGTAATCGGCGGTCAAATCAATGGCGCTCACCGTGAGACTGTACACACCGTCGACGTCGCAGTCATCCGCTGATTTCCCTCTAAAGGCGTACAGTTTCGATCCTATCGTCGCGCTCGCCGCGCCCGCGCACGTCGACCCAGGCCACTGCAATTTGCGTTCGGCCCACGCACCCGTGGCCAGGTCGAACGCCCACAAATCACCGAGTAATCGCGAGCGTGAGCCTCGACCGTGCGAGAAGAAGATGGTGTCGCCGTCCACCACAGCGGACATATGTCCAGACCGCGCGCGTGGTGAGACCTTGCTCAGGATTGGAAGTCTCACAAACTCATCGTCCGCCGCGCTGGCGAACATTTCATCTAAAAACGCCGTCGGTCCCGTGGAGGAATTGAACGCGAGCGCGCGGCGAGCGTCCTTCGTCTGCGCCAGTCGCGCCGATTCCCCTAGTGCCCCGCTCGCTAACGCGCGATAATACTCCAGCGCGCACTCTTTCGCCGTCGCAATCATCGCTCGTTTCTGTTTTTCGCTCATACCTCGCACGAGCATGTCAAACCAATCGGCGTATCTCGAACTTATCACTTCGCAATACAGCTCCATCGCGCGCTCTGGGCTAATATTCCCCAGCATGCTCCACGCGTCGTACGCCAGCGCGCCCGCGGGATCCCACAAATCCCACGGTCGCGTTCCTTGACACGGTCCACGCGACGCTTGTCGCTCCAGCGCGTCCAGGAGCAAGGTTTTGTCCTCGTCAAACAGCACCGCGTCCTCAACGCCATCGGCATCGTGCGCGCGCGACATCGCCTGTCGACCCATGGTGACTATGGCGTCGAGCTTGGCGGCGGCATTGTTGGATGTCGAAGCGCTCGCGCGCGCGCGGAACGCGCACGCGAGATAAAACCGTTCAGGACCGCGCATGGGAGGCGCGAGATGACGCGATGCGGTTGGTCCGCGAACGGTCGTTCGGGACGACCGTGCCTCTCGCGCGGTTCGCCGCACACGATGGCGCCGCGAACGTCGATATCGACGAGATGAACGACGACGAACCGCGAAACGCCTTCGAGCGCGCAGCGCGCTCACTCGAGTGTCCTTGGTACGTGGCGATGATGCGCGACGCAGAAACTACGCTCGACGACCTCGCGAAAAGTGTCGAGAACGACGAGAACGAGGACGACGCTTTCAGAACGAAAGCAATTTCTGCGCTCTCCGACATCGGCGTGGAGACGAAAGACGCGATGGCAATCGTGGATCACGTGCTTTCATCGCGCGCGCGCGCGCGTGCGCCCGCGATGGCGGTGACGCACGGCGACGCTCGAGACGTCATAAAGCGCACGCGCGGAGGCATTTATGACGAATCTTTTCTCAGCGCGATCGAGCCGCTGTATGATTTACACATGGGCGCGGAAAATATGGGACCTTTGTTGTACGCAATCGCTCGGTTTTGTAAGCCCGCGCACGTGTTGGAAGTTGGCGCAGGGTACACGAGCATCTTTTTGCTCCAAGCGATGCGAGACAACGCCGATGAAATTGCGACGTATCGAGCGATGATTCAGCGTCAGGAGGCGCGCATCGGCGACGTTCCTTGGACAGCACCTGATTATGACTATGAAAAGCTCGACGCGTCAACTCTTCACATCGTCGACAACTGCGCGCACGAGCATACTACGGCGCATCGAGTGAAAGAGGTTGCTCAGGCGCTGGGGTGCGAATCGTTTTTGCGCGTCCACGTCTGCGATGCGTTCGACAGCGAGCTACCAAGCACGTTGGCCGTTCCAGATGTCAAGTACTTCGACCTGTTGTGGATCGACTTAGGCGCCGCAAACCGCATCGAAGGCTTCTTCGACGCCTGGTGGAGTCGAGTGAATCCATGCGGTGGTTTCGTCGTCGTGCACTCGACGCTGACAAATACGCTGTCGCGTAAATGGCTGGAAAAGATGCGAAAGCTCGCCCGAGACGGGGGTCGCGACGCCGAGACTGGAGCATCGCCTTACGGGGAGTTCGTCACTGTGAGTTTCCTGGAACCGCATAAGATGTTCCAAAACTCGTGCTCGTTTTTCCAACGACGCCAAAGCTCGTGGACCGAACGCACCTTGACGAAGTATCCATAGCGTAGCTTAGCGTAGGCATAGTTCGAATAACGGTACATTTTGTTTTCCTATATTTTCCATTCTAGAACATGATCTACATTTTGCTCTCGTCGCTATATTTGCACCCTTCTTTCGCGAGGTAAGTGTTCCAAACGCCGCCGTCCGCGCATTCCCACAGGCTATTGTCCTCCACAATCGGCATGCTCACCGAAGGAACTTTACGCCAGACGCTACACTTGTGGCACTGTTTCCAGTTCACCTCTTCGTCCTCTTGCATGCCCGCGTCGCCGCCGACGATTTTGCTTACGTCAATGTCAACGTTGCCGAGGCTGAGAATGTTCACCGCGGCGGCGTTGCCAGTGACGACTGCACCGTGCACACATTGCGGTCCAGTAATTGAACACGCCTCTCCGGCGAAGTAAAGCCGTCCATCGTGCTCTGGAGCGGCCAAAGCCTCGACGTCGAGAACAGTCGTGCCGGTGCGCGCATACGAATACGCGCCAAAAGAGTGCTCGTCGTTTCCCCAGTTCGTGACGATGTAATCATCTGGCACAGGAAGTGACTTCAACCGAAACATCTTCTGCAACACTCGACAAACGCCGCGAACAATTTCAAGTTCATCTTTACCGTCGAAGTCGTGCGCGTACGGCGGGGCGACATGCGCTAACAGGGTGTGTTTTTTGCCGTACGCGTCTAAATTCAGAAAGCGATAACGTGGATCGGTGACTTGGAAGAATTTCGACTTCGGCCAAAACATTTCTTTGAAGCGCATGTAAACCTTATTTTCGGTACCCATTCCTATGCGTTGAATCGCGCGCAACTTTTGATCGCTCAACGGCGGCGTGAACTCGATGCGATTCTTTTTTAGGACACCCAGTGGCACGGTGACAACGACGTAATCGCACGGATGCTGCGTCCCGTTTGTGCACGTAACACAGTATGACTTCTGCTTTGCCTTGATCTGTTGTCCAAACTCGTTCATGAAAGATGTCTCGTCGACTTTCACACGATTGACGACGTGCTCATACTTGATATCGAGCGCGCCATCTTTCTCCCCAATTAATCGATCTATGAGCAGGTCTTTGTATCCATTCACGACCATGCCGTCAGAAAAATCTAACTGTTTGTTTTCCACCTTGCCCGGCGGCCGTTTTACGGCGGAGTCCACTGTGGACGCGTCACTTTCGCTTTCGACATCTGATGTTTCATTTGCGTTGACTGGCCCATCAGGGGCGAGAATGTCTCTGATTTCGTCTTGCACATTTCGCTCGAAGACGAAGGACAACTCTCGCATAGGCGCAACGAACGCCCAAGTGATTACTGGTATCGAATCATACACTGGTTTCACCTTTTCAAAACGTTTCTTCCCGTTAAGTAAAGAGTTCACGATTTGGTTCGTCGCGTAGTTGAAGGCGTCTTCCAAGGAGCAATCAGAATTTTCCTTGATTTCATCGTAACCTCTCGCCGACGGCGACGCGATAAAATGCTGCGCCTGTAACTGTTCGTTTTGTGTGCTTTTTATCGGCACGCACAGCGACCGCTCAATGTCCTCGGCATTTTTAATAAACATTATTTCAGTCGCCTTGCGCGAGATTTGAAACGCCTGCGCAACGTCTTGTTCTTTCACGCGTCCGCCCTCGGCGTTATACCACGACGACTTTTCTCCCCATCCAGCGCTGTAACCGCCACCTGCCGTGTTGAGCGCGACTTTATGCTTCTTGGCAATCGCATACACAGGATTGTAATCGTGGCAACCATGAATGAACGATGCACCGAGATCAACCTGCACGCTCGGTAAGCCCGCGCTCGCCATCTCCCGCATTTCAACGGTGTTGCAGCGCCCACCTGGTCGGCTGCGCGACTCTAAAACAACTACGGATGCACCATGATTTTTCAAACTTCTCGCCGCAGCCAGTCCAGCCGGACCGGCACCGACGACGACGATAACTGGTGACGGGTTTCCGCCCCACGGCACGTTGACCGGTTTCGCTGGCTTTTCCTCGATTCGTTTCTTCGGTACAGGCTTTTTGACCGCGTCGTTGACGTCGCACTTCTTCTTGGTTGCCTTTGTTTCCAAGTCATCAGCAGAAAGCTTACGTTTGGGTGTCACCGGTTTCGATTTGATGACCTTCATCGTCGTCGACGCCAACGCATCTTTCGGAACACCATTTTCGACCACCACCGCTGACACCGTCGTCGTCAACTCCGGAAGAGTTGAAGGGACATCCAGCCGCTGACCTCCCTCGTCATATACTCGCTTCCACCTTTTTCGCAAATCTTTTGCGTAGACGCGAGCTCGGTCGAGGTATCTTCTTATGGATTCGTTAGAGCGTAAACGATTCATGTGTGTGCCTATCTCGACTTCACCAGTCGCCGAGCAGTTCGTAAACTTGAGTTTCTCTCCGGTGGTGCGATCGATTCTGATGAACGCTTTATCAATGTTCTGTGGATTATCCTTGCGCGCTTGCGCGAAAACGTACACGTCGCCATCCCACCACGTAATTCTATTGAGCGGTGCGTCAAATTCCTCGTTCGTCTCGAGCACGTCGTGCAGCGGTTTCGGCGGTAGCGCTGGCGCCAAGACTCTGAAGTACTGCCTCTTCTTCATCAACTCGGTCGATGTCTTACCGGCGTTCTTCACCAACACCATGCGATCGCACGTCTCTCGTAAGGTCTTCGCGTCAGTGTGAATCGCGTAGCGCGCGCAGTTCGAGGGTGGAAGCAACAAAACTCGATTGGAATTGAGCAATCGAACGGCGCGTAGTTTCGCGTCTGACACCTTCTTGACGTACTCCTTCGCATCCAAAAGCACTCCCGGTATCAACTCGCCGTCAAATTCGTCTGCTATACTCACCGCGCACCACTTGGCGCTCGCTACTTTCGCTGTCTTCGTCTTCGCCGCGTTCGCTGTCTTCGTCTTCGCCGCGTTCGCTGTCTTCGTCTTCGCCGCGTTCGCTTGGCTCGGGCGCATCTCGCAATCACTGAATTTCACGTCATGTCGCTTCCTCGCGGGCGGTAAAGGCGCGATGACGTCTTCTTCGTCGTCGTCGTCGTCGTCAACCGCCGGCATGTGAGACTCCCGTGAGATTCCTCGAGCGCTTGCCGCGTGGTTCGACAACGCGACCGCGATCGCGCCGCGACTGTCAGGTGCGTTCGGTCGACTCCGTCGCAGTCCGTTCGCGCGTGCGCCCAGCGTCGACGCAGAGCGGCGCGCGCGTTGACGAACTTGGCCCGGCGCGCGAGCGCCCCGCTGTGCGGCCGTTCGCCACTCGACGTCGCTCGTCGTGTCGAGTCAAGGTCGTGGTGTCTCGATGCGACATGGCGACGCCAAGGTGGCGTTCGTGAGCGACAATCCAGGGACGTCGTACGGTGAAGTCAACGCCGTGGTGTTCGTCGTCCTCGTCGCCGCGTGGGCGTGCGTCACAGTTCGCGAACGATGCAAGTCATGGGCGTCGACGTCGACGAAGACGACGCTTTTAGTGGGTACAGAGACGGCGATGCTCGCCTTGGCGACTTTGGCGAGCATGTTTGCGGTGACGAAGGCCTTGGCCGTGGCCTGCGCCGTGGCGGGAGGCTGCTTCTTGTACTGGGCTTGTAATGCGCGCCCAGCGCTGGGAAGCCGCGCCAACAGCGCCGCGTTTACTTGCGAAGATGCGCTCACGCTGTACAGGTTTACGCTCGCTATGATGACCGTCGTCGCCATCTTGGCCGTAGACTTTACCCTCTTTCCTCGACGTTTGGGCAAGACGGAGACGTACGGTGTGTCCCTCATGGACGTCGGCGCCGGTTCGTTCGTATTTTCTTCGAGCGTCGTCTCGCGATTCGCTCGAGGCAAGGAAAAGCGAAACTTGCGCGCGAGTCGGCGTAAAGTGATGCAAGTCATGCTGTTGGGTTTAGCCAGGCTTGCGATCACGACCATGATCGGGTATCACTCCGTCGAGACCGAGTACGGACGGCACTGGAATTTCTTCTTCACTCTCGCCGTCATTCAAGTGTGTGCGGACACGCTTCCAATCGCAGCGCACAGGGCGTTGCCCTTCGGTTTATTGATTTCGTTCGCGTATCAGTACGTGTTATCCTGTCACGGCTTGAGCGCTTGGATCCTGCAAGCCCCCGATGTGCGATCGCACGAGTCCGAGACGAATGTCCTGACAAGGTTCGTCTCGATGAACCGAGAAGGCGTCTCGAGCGCGTGCGGTGGGTACTTTGCGATCCATCTCATAGCGGCGCATCTCGGCAACGCGCTCTCGAAACCGGTGTTGAACTTTTCAAGGTGGCTACAAACGATGGCGATCGTGACCTGTGCTTTTTGGTTTGCGGCCATCGCATCTCACGCGTATGTCGAACCAACATCAAGGCGCGCTGGGAACGCAGCGTACGTGCTCTGGATCGTCGCCTTCAATCTGCAAGTCATCATTGTTTATGTTTGTATGACGTGGTTTGCGCGAAGCGCGAACGGACGGGGGAAGTGCGACATTCCGGTATTGGCGAGCGCGATCAATCGTCGACAACTTTTCGTGTTCGTCGTCGGAAACGCTCTGACTGGGCTGACGAATTTGGCAGTGGACACGATAAATGCCGACGCTAACACGGCTTGGGGAGTGATGTCGCTGTACTTGTCGGCGATTAGCATAGTTGCGCTCGCGATGGATCGTAGAAAATGATTTGCAGATTCGCGAAGCAGTACAGCGTTCCGCGCGATGAGCACGTCGCCGTCGACGTGCGTCGTTCGTGCGTCGACGGAGGGCGCACGATCGAGTATGACGTCGCGTATCTCCCGTGCGACGTCGCCGTCGACGCCGCGCGAGCGAGGCTCGCGAAACCAACGAATTGACGTAGCGGATAGAACGTAGCGGTGAAACTGAATTTGGAAGATGTTGGAATGCAAAACGATTCACCCA
>Ga0228638_1000013_pt1 | contig 64100 bp, 67 predicted proteins | sample 48DmetaG_FD_182704 | JGI IMG/M metagenome (GOLD analysis project Ga0228638, IMG submission 182704) | Seawater microbial communities from Monterey Bay, California, United States - 48D | ecosystem: Environmental > Aquatic > Marine > Coastal | place: USA: California | collected 2016-10-31 | reverse complement strand
TCCACCAAGCTAATCTTCTTAAGATACGAAGTAGGAAAATAACAATAGCAAAGTAAAGGATGATATTTAGATTTGATATAGAAAAACCATTGGATTTAACAACAGAAGCATAAACAGTAGCAGCTAAAAGGGTTAAGATATCGGCAAGTAAAGCAATAATGAACAGCATTTGCCCATAATTAGACTTAATTGTGTCATCACTCCTCAGTACAGATATAACAATATCAACACTTGTTGTGCACAATACTAATGCGAGGAATATTGGATACTCTAACTCAGTAATTATTAAAAAAGATACCGCTACAGTAGATAGGTATACAACAATAGGTAACGCTAAAGTTCTAATTCCCTTTTCCCTAAAAGTATCAAGTTCAATTTCAAAACCTGATAAAAACATAAGAAGGAGGAATCCTAATACTGCAAGTCCTGAAATAAATTCAGATGGAGAAACTAGGTGCAGAACAGGACCAACAATTATTCCAAAAGCAATTTCAAGAACAATAGAAGGGACTTTTAACCTAGACCCAACTAATGGTAGTAAGAATGCACCAAGGGAGATTACAACTAAGGAAATAGCATCAAAACTTTCCATAAATTTCCTAGTTAGGGATGTAAAGAACTGACGATGATGAGTTTTGAGAAATATATTCTGTAGTTTTCTTAATTTGCCAACCATTAGCTTGATGATGACCTATTACTGAGAGGTCGAACTTATCAGTTAAGGAAGTAAAAATTTTGGCCTCATTACCTTCTTCAGATAAAATTTCAAGCTGAACCTCATTAGACAGTGCCGCATCTTGTATTTTTTGGATAATTGAGTTCTTAGACTCTGTATTTTCATGAGAGATAAATTTAGGTTGATCAATTAGAACACTGTAAGTTTTAGCATTCAAAGTAGATGCCAAATCAAAAGAAATTGTTGTGGGACTATTTTCAGAAAAATCAGAATTTGCCAAAAAACCAATTTTATTAATTGGCGTTGTCCCTCTCGAAAACATTATTGGAATAGAGTTTTTATTAGAAAAACTAATATATGAACGAATAGTAGAAATCTTAACTTCAGAATCGATAGGTATAATTAATGTACCTATTGATAGTTCATCTAGTTTTGTTTCTATTTCTTTCAAAGAATTCTTTTGAATGTTCACGGTTCTAAATTTTTGATCTTTCAATATAGCCTCAAAAGTTGTCTCATCAGTTTCTTTTGAGTCAGCAAATATGCTTTCTTGAGACAGGATTACCAACTCTTCCGCTTTAGTGTTTCGGGTATAAAATTCAGCTTCAGTGAGATTAACGAGTTGATCTTCAGAGTTAATTATAATTGCTGTATTTTTTCCAAACTCTAGTGGAAATCGTGATTCTGAACCAGAAAATAGTTTAATAACATTTCCAAAAGCTCCAGACTGCAAAACCACTGTAACAAGGTCCCCAGTTTGTAGCTCTGTGTCACCGTGAGGAATTACAACATTACCTTTTCTGAAAAGCGCACCAACAATAAAGTAATCAGATCCTATTTCTTTTAATTTTTTGCCCCTTACAGGACTGTCAGCATTAACTTCAAGCTCTATGGCTTCAGCTCGGCCTCCTGCAAACGCTTGTGAGACCACTCTTCTTGGTTCTAGAATGTGCTCAAATCTTCTAGCTAGTAAAATATCAGGATCAACTAACTCTACATCTAATTCTTTATAATTTTTTTCATTTTGCTCTTCGTTAAGGACAGAAGAAAGTCTAGATATTTTATGACTTTTAGCTAATTTCAATATTTCTAAATTTACTTCATCACTTAGAGTTAAAGTTATTAGTGCACTTGCAGATTCAATTCCAGCTTTCTTTAAGACTAGTGTTGAAGTACCATCTCCCTGATATTTTTCAATTTGCCTATTTGGATTAAAATTTCTGAGTTTGTCTTGATCCATATCTATAACAGACACACTCCAGCCAGTGCTAATCCTATTGATTAATTCTTTAGCTTCACCATGTGCGCCTACAATTATTACTTTCACGTGCTTTATTATGTCACAAAATGAATATTCATAAAGCACTACTTAAAAAATATTAAATAGAAAACACCAATGATTATTCAGTGAAATAGGATTATTTGAGTATTTTATTCTTTTTTTTAACTTTAATCAGGGTATTTAAGGACTGATCAGGCAGATTATAGTCTTTAAAGTTGATAACTAAACATTAAACAGGAAATGCATTACGTCACCATCTTGAACAATGTATTCTTTCCCCTCTGATCGTAACTTACCAACTTCTTTTGCACCTTTTTCTCCACCATTCTTAATATATTCTTCGTATGAAACTGTTTCAGCCCTAATAAATCCTTTTTCAAAATCTCCATGGATTCTACCGGCTGCTTGAGGTGCAGTATCCCCAATATTAATTGTCCAAGCACGCACCTCTTGAGGTCCAGCTGTAAAATATGTTTGCAATCCTAATAATTTGTAACCAGCTCTTATAAGCTTATCAAGACCAGACTCGTTTTGACCTAGCTCTAACAAGAATTCTTTTTTTTCTTCTTCATCTAACTCAGAAATCTCTGCTTCAATATCTGCACAAATAGCCACCACCTGAGCATTTTCAGTGCTTGCCATATCTACAATTGCCTTAAGATGCGGATTATTATCGAAACCTCCCTCGCTAACGTTTGCTACATACAAAACAGGTTTTGCAGTTAGTAGCTGAAATCCCTTTAATATTTTTGTTTCCTCTTCGTTGAAGTTAAGAGAACGAACACTGTGACCCTCTTCTAATACAGGCAGTATTTTTTCTATTAACTCACGTGACGGCATGCCTTCCTTTTGACCAGATTTTGTATTCTTAAGGGCTTTTTCGTATAACTTTTCAACTGATGCTAAGTCAGCTAATACCAACTCTGTATTTATTATTTCCATATCATCGATTGGAGAGACTTTGCCTGCTACATGTACTACGTCATCATTTTCAAATGCTCTTACTACATGAACTATTGCATCTGTTTCCCTAATATTCGTAAGAAACTGATTACCTAAACCCTCTCCTTTAGATGCTCCTTCAACCAAACCAGCTATATCTACAAACTCCATCGTCGTTGGCAATATTTTCTTCGGATTTACTAAATCAGCAAGTTCTTGAAGTCGTGGATCATTAATAGGTACAATGCCAACATTGGGTTCAATTGTGCAAAAAGGATAATTTTCTGACTCTATTCCAGCTTGAGTAAGTGCATTAAATAAAGTAGATTTGCCAACATTTGGAAGACCAACAATTCCACATTTAAATCCCATATTTACCTATGTATATAATTTTTTCAAACATAGATAGAATATAGTCAGTTAAATATTTAATTTTTCTAATTCTTTCCGACAACTTTGTTTATCTTCTATTAAAGTTTTTTTAGAGGGGGAATATGACTGAAAAAAATAATAAAAAGACTATCTTTGGGTGGAGCTTGTATGATTGGGCTAAATCCGCTTATGAAACAACCACTCTTGGAGCAATTCTTCCTGTTTATTTTGTAAGTGTTGTTGTACCTGAAGAGGGATTTAATTTTAGAGGTAACCTTTACACTGGTGCTGAAGTATGGGGTTTTGCAATTGGTTCAGCTTTATTTATATTTTTTCTAATAATGCCAACCATCGGAGCTATAGGAGATTTATCAGGTAATAGAATGAGACTTTTTAAAATCTTTGCTTATGGTGGAGCTATATTCTCATCTACGTTTTATTTTGCCACTTCGGGAGATGTGATTTTTACTTTAGCTATTTATTTCATGGCACAATTTGGGGCTACTGGATCGAATGTTTTTTATGACAGTGTATTGAAAGATATAACGACAGAAGACACCATCGATGCTGTGTCTGCAAGAGGATATGCTCTCGGCTATCTGGGCGGCGGGTTACAACTAGTTCTCTCTCTTGCATTAATTCAATTAGGACCAGATATGCTTGGAATTGAGACTGAAATGGCTTCCAGAATTGCAATATCATCTGCAGGACTCTGGTGGTTAATATTCTCTTTTATGAGCTTCTCACGAATGAAAATTACTGAAAATAAACCGGAAATATCAAGTGGAAATGTATTTGCGAATGCATACACAAAAAACTTCAAAACACTTAAAAAGATTAGAAGATTTCCCTTTCTTATGTATTTTTTAATTGCATATTTGTTTTATTGGGATGGGCTACAAACAGTAATAAATATGTCGGCAGCATTTTTTACAGAAGTTATTCTTCTTGATCAGACTCAAATCATAATTGTTTTTATAGTTGTTCAGTTTGTAGCTTATTTTGGTGCAAAATTAGCTGGCGTAATGGCTCAAAAAATTGGTCAAAAAAATACTCTGTATTACACAATGTTTCTGATATTTATCGTTGGTAATGCTGCAGCATTTGTGCCAGAAAAACAATTTTTACCTGTTATTGGGCTAGGGGTATTCACTGCTATGGGAATGGGTGGTTTACAATCCGTTAGTAGAAGTGTCTATGCCTCAATGCTACCAAAAGGTGCTGAGGGTGAATTCATGGGTTTCTTTTCAGTTTTATCTAGATTCTCAGCTATTTGGGGTCCATTAATTTATAGCTACGTTAGTGCAACAACTGGAAATCCTAGATTGTCTTTACCTGTTATTACATCTTTCTTTGTAATTGGATTTTTAATTCTGAGAAAAGTTGATATGGATAAAACAATAACTGAAGAAGAGTGGGCTGCTATTTAATTAGCTTTCCTAGGTTAGAATACAAAGCTGAAACAGTTATTGGACCAACTCCACCAGGAAATGGTGACCTACTAGATAAATAGTTGTCTAATCCAGTGGTGTCAACATCACCACTATTTTTACCATTATTGTTTGAAATGCCTACGTCGATAACAATACTGTCCTCTTTAAAATCTTCTTTTGAAAACAAATTACTGTTTCCAACTGCTGAAATAAAAATATCAGCTTGTTTAGTGAAATTTTTTAAATTAGTTGTTTTGCTGTGAATCACTGTAACGTTAGCATTGTATTTCTTATTACTTAAAAGTTTAGATAGTGGTGAGCTAACTAATCTTGATCTGCCTGCTATTACAATATTTTTGTCTTCTGTTGTGATGTTGTAAAATTTTAAAAGTTCTAGGACAGCAAGAGAGGTTGCAGGAATGATTTTGTAATTTTCAGTGTACAGATAGCCAAGATTGTGAGTTGTTAACCCATCAACATCTAAATTGGAGGGTATTAGATTCACAATCTCTTCGAAATTAAGTTGAGAAGGTAAAGGAAGTTGAACTATTATTCCCTGTGATGTTTTTTTTGAACTTTCGATAACTGACAAAACATCTTCAGATGAGGAATCATCGGGCAATTTAACCCAATTAAAATTTACACCTAGTTCTTTTGCTTTATCCTCTTTTCTAGAAACATATAATAAAGAGGCAGGGTTGTCTCCTACTGTTATAGCAGTAAGAGTTGGCGAATTACCATTTTTATTTATATAGGTTTGTATATTTTTTTTTGTAACTTCATCCAATAGATTTGCTACAGGCTGACCATACAATATTTGTTCCATATTGCTACAGTTTAATAAGACTCAACCATAGTTTTTAATTAAATATGATTAATATAACATTATGCAAATTTCCAAATTAAATGAATTAATCACACCATCTGGAACAATGGCAATATCTAATAAAGCTAGATTGTTAAAACAGCAAGGTAAACCTGTAATTGGGTTTGGAGCTGGAGAACCTGATTTTCCAACACCAAATTATGTAATCAAAGATGTTCAAATTGCCGCTGAGGATCCAGTTAATCATAAATATTCTCCAGTTGCAGGATTAGAGATATTAAAAGATGAGATTGTAAGAACTAGTGATTTATATTCCGGTATTAATATCCAAAATGATAATGTTTTAGTAAGCAATGGTGGAAAGCAAGCAATTCTTACAGCTTTTTTATCAATTTTAGATCAAGGAGATGAGGTCTTAATTCCAGCACCATATTGGACTACTTATCCAGAAGCAGTAAAAATTTCTGGTGGAGAACCAGTAATAGTTGATACAGCTTTTGAAGATGACTTTAAAATAAACACTTCACAATTAGACAGTCTAAAAACAAATAAAACCAAGATTTTAGTTTGGGTATCCCCTTCAAATCCTACAGGTGTTGTTTACTCTAAAAAGGAAGCCGAGGATATTTACCAATGGGCTTTTGAAAACGATATTTGGATTTTATCAGATGAACTATACGAACACCTTGTATACGAAGGTACAACTTCCCCATCACCAGCACAATATGATACTGATTTGAAAAATACTATCGTAATTAATGGAGTAGCCAAAGCTTATTCAATGACTGGTTGGAGAGTTGGTTGGATTATCGCAAATACAGATGTTATAAATATGGCAAAAAAAATACAATCACATGCAACTTCAAATGTGTCAAACTTGTCACAAATAGCAGCATATTCTGCACTAAAGAATGGTCTTGATGAGACTGAAATTATGAAAAAAAGCTTTAACAGAAGAAGGATGTTTGCAATTGAAGAATTTTCTAAAATAGAAAAAGTTAATCTTATTAAACCATTAGGAGCTTTTTACTTATTTCCAGATATAAGTTACTACTGCAATGACAAAGTTATTCCCGGAGTAAATAACTCTATAGATTTTTGTAATTGGTTACTGGATGAGCATTACATAGCTTTTGTACCTGGTGAAGTCTTTGGAAAAAATGGATACTTAAGGTGTTCATATGCATTGAGTGATGAAAACCTCAAAGAAGGCTTAGAAAGATTCGCTAAGGCTATTAAAAGTCTCAAATGAACAATATACAAAAAAGAAGTCTGTATTCATGGCTCTTTTTTGACTTGGCAAACACTGTATACGCTTTTGTTATTCCAGGATTATACTTCTCTGTTTGGTTGGTAAGCGAACAAGGGTGGACTGACCAAGCTTTAGGTTTTGCTACTTCCAGTGCTATGGTAATTGTTGCAATTTTAGGACCATGGGTTGGAGCTAGATCAGATGGTTCTCAAGGAAAAAAACCTATGCTATTAATAACTACATTGATATGCATATTTGCAACATTTTTACTTGGAACGTTTAATGTAAACATTTCAGTCTTACTTTTCATCATTTCGTTGATTGGTTTCAACCTAGGCTCAGTAGTTTACGATGCGCTGCTGGTATCGGTTAGTACTTCTGAAAATAGAGGAAAAATATCTGGTATGGGAGTAGCTTTTGGTTATGTTGGCTCATTACTAGGTTTTGGTGTAGCAACTTTATTGCAAAGTTTTGGATATAGCTATATTGAAATATTTAGATCAGTTGCAATTATGTTTTTAATATTTTCACTTCCTGCATTTATATTTATTAAAGAAAAAAAGATAGGTGAAAAAAAATCAACAATTAAAGTTACTGAATCGATTTCTCTAGTTATACGGTCATGGAAACACTCAAAAAAGTATCCTGGATTAACAAGATTTCTTGTTGGAAGATTCTTTTATGCGGATGCAATCAACACCTTAATAAGTGGTTTACTTGCTGTATATTTGGTGGAAGAAGTTGGTTTAACTCCAGAAGATAGTCAAAACTTACTGGGGTTGGCAATCATTATTTCAATAATAGGTGGCTATGTTTTTGGTAAAGCGGCTGATAGATATGGCCCAAGAAAATTAACATTAATTAGTTTATTATGTTGGATGGCTTCTCTTAGTATCGCAATTATTGCGACTGAATTTAATCAATTATGGCTTATCTATGTTACAGGTGTCCTAGGAGGATTTAATATTGGTGGAATTTTTGCTGTGGATAGAGTTTTTATGACGAGACTAAGTCCTGAACAGCACCTTGGAGAATTTTATGGTTTGTACTCAACTGTTGGCAGGTTTGCAACAATATTGGGGCCTCTATTGTGGGGTCTTGTTGTGAACACTCTGGGTTATGGTCGAAATGCTGCAATGGGTGTTCTCATTGTCTTACTTGCAATTTCCTTTTATATAATAAAAGGTGTTTCTGATAAACAAACGTTCTAGAAAAAGAAGAACCTTTTCCTTTTTTGAGATTCCTCTAATTGTTCTCTAGTGTTTTTTAGTTTTTCCCGTAAGAACTCTGCTTCAGCTTCTGATTTAGCAGCTCTTTCACGTGCCTCAGCCATTAATTGATTAGCTTCATGAAGATTTCCTAATTGATTTAAGACTGTTTGCCAAGCCTCTAAAGGGACAATCAGATTGTTTTCGTTATTTTCACTTTTATCTTGTTCAAAATTTTCTGATGATTTATCTTTTTCTAGATTCTGCTGTTCTTCAACTGTTTTTTTATTATCTGAAAAAAAACCGTACTTCTCTGACATCCGATCTTCATATGAAGACATTATACAAATTCTTCCTTTAGAGTTTCAAGAGTCGGATAGTCAAATGTAAAACCAGCTGCGAGTAGTTTCTCAGGTATAGCTCTGATGCTGTTTAGTCCCAGACTTTCTCCTAACTCCCACCCAACTGCAAGCTTCATTAAAGCTTCAGGAACTGGAGGAAAGAAATAAGCTTTATTCATTACCTTAGCGATGATTCTTGCAAAATCCTTTTGCATCAATGGTTCAGGAGATGTGATATTAACAGGACCTTCTAGTTCATCTTTTTCTAAGCAAAAATTATATGCTCTTGCGACATCGTTAACAGACACCCAACTAAAGTATTGAGTACCTTTACCAATAGGACTTGCAATATTTAATTTTGTTATCAGTGTGAAAATGTCAGTTGCAACATTTCCTTTTCCGAGCATAATTCCAGCACGAGCTGATACGACTCTTACTCCAAGTTTCTTTAATTCATATAGAGGTTCTTCCCAACATTCTTCTGCAACTAATTGTAAAAATTGTCCTTTATTAAACGGTGTGTCTTCGGTAACTACTCTGTCTCCTTGGTCACCGTAGATATCATTTCCAGAAGCAGTGATAAATATTTTTGGATGATTATCAGTGGATTTGTAAGTGGAAACAAATAAATCAGATGCCCATTTTCTTGACCAATAAATTCTTGATTTTCTTTCTTTACTCCATCGTCCTCCAGAAAAAGGCAGGAATCCAAGTAAGTCTTTTGGAGCAATACTCTCACCTGCTAGATGAATTATTGCATCTAGTTCTTGAAATTTATCAATATCAATTTCTTGCTTAGAAGGGCTCCAATATATTTCATTTTCATTTTTTACAGGTCTTCTTACAAATTTTAAAACCTCATGATTATTTGATTCAAGCTCTTTAACAACTTTTTTTCCAACATAACCACTTGCGCCCGTAACACCAACCTTCATTCTTCTTCTCCGTAATATAAGAAGAAATCTTCTATTTGTTTTGAGAATTCATCAATACCTGTTCCTAAATTTTTATCAAAATTAACCGTAACCATGTTTGATTGAATAAAAATACTCTCAATGTCTTGAGAGTATTTAAACAATTTCAATGCTAACTGTGCACTTACTTCGTCATGAAGTGAAGCATCAGCAATGTTATGGTAAGTTATGCCATCCTGACCAGATAATGATCGGTTCAAATCAAAGATTATATTTTTGTTGAATGAGGTAGTTTTCAACTCAATTTTTTGTCCCATTATTCTCCTATTTTCATAACTCGTAATAAATTTGTTGCTGCCTCTTGGTTGGGAGGTGTTCCTGCAACAATAACAACTTTATCATTCTTTTTAAAGTTTTTATTGGTTTGTAGCCAAGAATCTGCAATTTCAAACATTTCCTCAGTTGTATCAAATCTTTCAATTTTAGTCTGCTCTACACCCCATAAAATATTCATTTGCCTTAAGGTAAGGTCTTTTGCACTGAATGTAATGATTGGTGCACTTGGTCTGTAATTTGAAATTAAGAGAGGTGTTGTTCCCGTCTCAGTGTAAGCTACGATTGCTTTAGCATCAATATCATTTGCTACCTGAACAGCCGCTTTCGCTAATGAGGTAGCAAAAGTATCAACAGATGAAAGAGTTTTAAATCTCATTGATGAGTAATGATTATTTGAGTCGGCTTCTTCACAGATAGAGGACATCACTTTTACAACTATATTTGGATGTTCTCCAATTGAAGTTTCTGCAGATAACATTACTGCATCTGTTCCATCAAGTATCGCATTTGTGATATCTGTTACCTCTGCTCTTGTTGGTCTAAATGAACTTTTCATAGACTGTAACATTTCTGTAGCAGTGATAGATATTTTACCTTTGTAATTTGCAGTATCTAGAATCTTTTTTTGAGCAAAGGGCACTTGTTCAAGAGGAAGCTGTACACCTAAATCTCCCCTAGCTACCATGACGCCATCAGCTTCATCTATTATAGAATCTAGATTTTTCATAGCTTCTTTAAGTTCTATCTTGGCTATGATTTTAATTCCTTTTTTAACAATATCTCTAACTTCTTTAACATCTGCTGCTTTTCTTACAAAAGATACAGCTACAATATCGACACCTATTTCTTCTCCAAAATTTAAATCTTCTTTATCTTTAGTAGTTATTGCAGATACAGATAGTTTGGAGTCTGGAAATGCAACTCCTTGATTGTCTCTAAGCTCTCCTCCAATTTCCACTGAAGCCTTCATGGTTGAACCTTCAAGGCTTTCAATTCTCAACACAATCTGACCATCATCGATAAATACCCTTTCACCGATTTTTATATCATTGAATAAGTTTTCATAATTTATAAATAAAGATGAACTGTTTGAGATTGATTTTGAATTAGTAATATCGACCTTTTCCGTGGGATGAAATACAGTTCCTTCATCTGCTATGCCAGTTCTAATCTTTGGGCCTTGGATGTCTTGCATAATTGCAATAGGTTTATGGTATTCCCTTGCCCAAGATATAACATTTTTGTGATCATCGTAGCTTCCATGAGAAAAATTTAATCTCAGAACATCTACACCAGCTTCTATTAATTCATGTATTTTTTCTTTTGTTTGAACACTTGGGCCAACTGTTGCAATTATTTTTGTTTTTCTATTCATTTCATTTTCCAACCTAATAGCATGGTATAACAAAAATAAGAATATGAATAAAACTTTTTTAATTGGAATTCCTATAAGAGATTTTGTTAATCCTATGTCTAGGTTATCAGACCTATTGACTCCTAGTGAAAGAATAGACCTTGCAAAAAATCTTATATTAAATCTTGTAAATGCATTCTCAGATGAGGAAACAAGTATCTATATTATTAGTAATAGCCCTGAAGTAGAACTCTTCTGTAAGTTAAATAACTTAAATAATTTTCAATCCCAAAAACAAGGGCTAAATGAAGAAGTTAAAGAATTCATAAATGCAGTAGATAATTACAACTATTGGACAATTGTTCATGGTGATTTACCTTATATAACAAAACACTTTGCGGGTGTCTGGAAAAAGTTATGTGAATCAAAAGAAATTGTAATTACAGAAAGTAAAGATCGGGGTACACCTATTTTTGGTGGGAATTTAAAATTTAATAATTTTACATATGGAAAAAATAGTTTTTTAAAACATATGGAAATTCTCCATGATTTGTCAATTAAGTGCGAGAAGGTCTTCCATAAAGAATTTTATTTTGAGTTAGATGATGAAGATGACTATGAAGAATTTCTACAAAATCTACCAAGATGGTACAAAAAGCTTAACAACTCTTAGCAGCCCCGACCGGATTTGAACCGGCGTTTCCGCCTTGAGAGGGCGGCGTCCTAGGCCTCTGGACGACGGGGCCTCTGCTCGGGGAGAAGGACTTGAACCCTCAACGATGGGACCAGAACCCATTGTGTTGCCAATTACACCATCCCCGAAAGATAGCAGCCCCGACCGGATTCGAACCGGCGTTTCTGGGTTGAAAACCCAGCGTCCTAGGCCTCTGGACGACGGGGCCGTATAAGTATTAAGAATATATCAATTTAATTATTAATTGTTATAATTTTTCAATTGATTCTGCAAGCCTAGCTAAAACTGCATCTTTACCTAAAGCATATATTGACTCAAATAGTGGTGGACTCACTTTTGTACCAGTTACTGATACTCTTGTAATTTGAAATCCTATTTTTGGTTTCGTATCCTTATTTTTTAATTCTTCTCTCATTATGTTTTCAATGTTTGATAATGAAAAATCTTCCAGGCTTTTAAAAATTTCTCTAATAGACATTAAATAACTTTGTCCTTCTGATGAATTGACACTATCCCATTCTTCCTGATTAACTTCAAAAGGCTCATCTAATAAAAATTTTATCTGTGGGGTTAGGTCATTCAGTGTTTCTATTCTCTCTTGAACTGATGGAAGAATTTTTTTTATTCGGCTAATTTCTTTTTCAAAAAGTTCCCTATCTAAGTCTTGTGATATTTTTTCTAGAGCAGAAAGAGTAAAATCATCATCGCTGGTATTTCTTATATACTGCCCGTTCATCCACAAGAGTTTAGTTGTATCAAATATAGCTGGATTTGGCAAAACATTAGCTAAATCAAATTTTTGGATTACTAAATCCTTATCAAATATTTCAAGATCATTACCAGGTGCCCAACCTAGCAAACACATATAGTTGAATAAAGCCTCAGGTAGTAAACCCATGTCTCTAAAAGAACTAACTGACGTATCCCCATGCCTTTTACTAAGTTTTTTACCATCAGGACCAAATAATAAGGGTAAATGGCAAAAGGTAGGAACGTCTGCATTTAGAGCTTGCATTAAAAGTATATGCTTAGGTGTAGAGGAGAGTATATCTTCTCCTCTTGCAATGGTTGTAATTTCATAATCTATATCATCTACTGTTGAAGCTAAATGGTATGTTGGGGATTTATCAGATCTTAAAATAATGAAATCTTCCACATCTGAAAGTTCAAATTTCATTGAACCACGGGTAATATCATCAAAAACTATAGAGTTTTCATTAGAAACTTTAAATCTAATAGCTCCTTCATCCTCGTAAGCTAGTCCACGAGAAAGTAAGGACTCAGCAATTTCCCTGTACCTATCAAAACGTAAAGATTGTTTATATTCACCATGTGGACCGCCTACCTGAATTCCCTCATCCCAATCTATACCTAACCATTTAAAGTTTTTAACAATGTCATTGATATAATCTTCGCTAGATCGGGCAGTATCAGTGTCATCAATTCTGACTAAAAAAGTTCCATTGTTAGCTCGCGCATACAACCAATTAAAAAGAGCCGTTCTAGCATTTCCTATATGTAGGTGACCAGTTGGTGATGGAGCTATTCTTAATTTCATTTACTACTCAACTGTATTAATTTGAGTACCAAGCGTTTCAATTTCAATTTTTATTTCATCTCCTGGTTGTACTTTACTAACACCCTCTGGAGTTCCTGTTAATATCACATCTCCAGGTAACAAAGTCATAATAGAAGATATGAACTCAAGAATTTCTCCAATTTTAAACATCATATCTTTAGTATTACCATCTTGTTTCAACTCATTGTTAACGTATGATTTTATTGAGAGCTCAGGGTTTTCATCAAATTCAGTCTGAATAAATGGTCCTAATGGACAGAAGGTATCAAATCCCTTGGCTCTTGTGAAGTGCCCAGTTTTGCCCTGTAGTACTCTTTCAGATAAATCATTTGCAATAGTAAATCCTAAAACGTGATCTTTCCAATTATTCCTGTCAATGTTTTTTGATACCTTAGATATAACTAAGGCTAATTCAGATTCGTGATCAACATGCTCACCAATGCTTGGATATTTTATTTTTTGACCCGAACCAATAACAGATGTTGAAGGTTTTATGAAAATAATCGGATGCTCTGGAAGATTGTCGCTATATTCTGGTAATCCCATTTCTGCTGCATGTTTGGCATAGTTTTTTGCAATTGCAACTACTTTCGAAGGGAGTACTGGCGCAAGTAATTCAATTTCTTGAATGTCATAAACTTCTTCAGTGTTTTCCCATATAACAAATGGGGATCCATCGTAGCGAGTCACCTTTCCATCGTGTAACTCACCATAAAAAATATCATTTTCGTATTTCGCTCTAACTATTTGCATATTTAATACCTTATTGATTCTATGTTATATGAGCTATGTTAAAAAATTAAATACTTTTGTAAGATAAGCCCCTTGCATTTTCTCTTTAGAAGACTTATCGAGTATTTCATTAGTCAACTCACCTGTAGAGTTTTCAGATATTCTCAAGAGTCCAAGAACAAGATGAAAATCAGCTGAAGTTGGAGCTCTGCCAAAATGTGATGATCTGTACAGTATTAAATTAACAATAACATTCGTGATCAATTTTTTTCTTGGGTGAGATGCCCACAAATCAGAGTATTTATTAACTATCTTGATAGCAAATCCGCTATCTGGTCCAACGTTACCATAAGCAGTAAATGTAGGATCTAATTTTTCTGCAGGTCGTGAAGGCATTCTCCTAGGCACTGGAAGTGCTGTCTCTTTTGAACTTACACCATAATCTATGTTTATATTTGGCTCTTGTGACATTAAATCAATGTTAAATAATGTTTGAAGTTATCTTCTTTTCCATTAACAATTTCTAGATATTTATTCCGTATATTTGATGTAATTTTTCCAACCATTCCATCACCAATATCAATTTTATCAATTGAAACTACACCTACTATTTCAGTTGCGGTACCTGTAAAAAAGATTTCATCAGCTGAAACTAAGTCTTCTCTTGTCAGATTTTTCTCCTCCAAATTAATGTCAAGATATTTAGCGATTTCCATAACTGTTTTTCTTGTTATCCCCCCCAATGCACCTGTTTCAATAGGAGGTGTGAAAAGTTGTTCATCCTTAACCATAAATATATTCTGACCACTACCTTCTGCAACTGTGCCGGTATCGCCTAACATTATTGCGTCATCAAACCCCTGCTTTACTGCATCAATTTTTGCTAGTGTAGAGTTCATATAACCACCAACACCTTTTGCATATGGCTTAAAACTTTTAGGGCTGATTCTTTGCCAATCTGATATACAAACATTAACACCTTTACTACCAGCCTCATCGCCCAGATAAGCACCCCATTCCCACGCTGCTATGGCTACTCTTACGGGAATATCTTGAGGAAGTAAACCCATTTCTCCATCACCGAAAAAAACAAGTGGTCTTATATATGCAGATTTTAGTTTATTTACTTTTACAATTTCTTTAATTGCATTAGTAATAACATTCTTATTAAATGGAATTTCTAAGTTGTATGCCTCTGCGGATCTATAAAGTCGGTCGACGTGATCATTTAGAAATTGTATTGAAGTACCTTGTGCGGTCTCTCTTGCTCGCATCCCTTCAAAAACTCCTGTTCCGTAATGCAAGGTGTGCGTCATTACACTAACTGTTGCCTTATCCCACTCAACAAGTTCGCCATCAAGCCATATAAATTCTGATTTTTTCATTATTAAATACAAATACTACACCTTTTATTCAATGAATCCATAAAAAATACTATTATTCAAATATGAAAACATTTATTGCTTCAGGATTTGGAGTAGGTCTAATCTGGAAGTCTTTATTTGGAGATAAAAAAGGAGGCGGTACGTTTGCATCCTTTGTCTTTGTTCTTTTGTTATTCCTTTTTCAAATTAAGACGGTATGGCTTTTAATAATATTTGTTTTATTAACAATACTTTATTTTTTAACCGTAGATGATGAATCGTGTTCGAACGACCCAAGTTGGATTACTCTTGATGAAATAGTTGGAATGAGCTTAGCTTCACTAGCTTCCCCATCTGAATTATTACCTCTGGTTGCGGGATTTGTAATATTTAGAGCATCTGACATATTAAAGCAACCTAACATAGTTGCTCAGATGGAATCTATTCCAGGGAAAAAAGGTGTACTTTATGATGATTTAGCAGCTGGCGCATTTGGATTGCTTGGAGCTACAATTGTAAATCAGTTTATTGTTCTATCTCTTTAAGTAAAAGTTCTTTAGCCACTGATGGATTGACTTTACCATTTGAAAGCTTTATTACCTGACCAACTAAAAAACCTATTAATTTTTGCTCTCCGTTTGAAATTCGTTCAATTACCTCTTCATTTTCATCAAGAACTTCCTTGACCATTTTACTAATCTCTTCGGTATCATTTTCTTGAATAAGTTTATTTGCTACTGCATACTCTTCAGGATTGATTTTCTCATCAATTAATTTTGATAAAATTTCTTTTCCAGAGGTAAAAGATATCTTATCACTCTTAACTAAAGAAATTATCTCGCTTAGATTTTCAGGATTCAACCAGTTTGGAGGTGTAGCTTTCTCTAGTTTTCTTAATTGCCCTTGTAATTCTCCTGTTATCCAATTGAAAGAAACTTTAGAATCTTTAGTTATGTTTGAAACAGAATTGTAAAGTTCTCCTATCCATGTTGCACTTTTTCCCAGACTATTTGCATCTTCAATGCTTAAGCCACTTTCAATAAATGTATTTCTTTTATCTGATGGGAGCAGTGGCATGTCTTTTTTAATATCTGCTACAAAGTCTTCATCTAGAATCATGTTAGGAATATCAGGATCTGAAAAATAACGATAATCTGCACTTCCCTCTTTAGATCTCATAGAACTAGTAACTTCTTTTTTTTCATCCCAATGTCTTGTTTCTTGAATAATAATTTCCTCATTTTTAAGCATTTTTGTCTGTCTGGAAATTTCATACTCTATTGCTTTCTCAAGAGACTTCAAAGAGTTCATATTTTTAATCTCTACTTTTGTACCTAACTCATCAGCATTTTCGTAAGCAACTGAAATATTTGCATCAAATCTTAAATTTCCTTTTTCTAACTTTCCTTCTGATATATTTAAATCTATTACAAGTTGTCTAAGTTCCTCTATGTAGGCAACTGCTTCTTTTGATGATTTTATTAAAGGTTTTGTTACAACTTCAACTAGAGGTATCCCAGCTCTATTAAAATCTAGGTGAGTACTAGTTGCTGAATCAATTCTACCTGATCCAATATGTGTACTTTTTCCGGTGTCTTCTTCCATGTGTACACGTTCAATTTCTACTGTTCCAAATTCCCCATCAACAACTATTTCAAGAGAACCATCAGTACCAACAGGCAGGTCAAATTGTGATATTTGATAATTTTTTGGGAGATCTGGATAAAAATAGTTTTTTCTATGAAACATGCCATCATTAGTTATCGCGCAGTTGGTACTTAATGCTAAAAGTGTAATGTATTCAATTGCTTTTTTATTAGGTACCGGTAAAGAACCCGGGAGACCAATACAAGTAGGACAAAGATTTTCGTTTGGTTTTTCAGTTTCTGCAACATTGCACCTACAAAACATCTTTGAATTAGTTTTTAATTCAACGTGTGTCTCCATGCCAATTGTTGGTACTATATTCATTCTCCATCACCCTGTATTTGAGGTAAAGCGTCAAAAGATACCTCTGATTCTAAGTTTTGAGCAAAATCTAATAAGGTATTATCAGTATTAGAGGGACTCATTATCTGAACTGAGAGTGGAAGCCCGCTGGATGATAATCCTGTAGGAATACTGATAGCTGGCATTCCAACAAGGTTTGCAGGTATCGTACATAAATCAGACATATACATCTCAAGTTGATTGTCAGATTTTTCTCCAAACTTGAATGGATCTGAAGGTGTAGTCGGTGAAATTAAATAATCAACTTGCTCGAAGGTTTCTGTAAATTCTTTCTTCATCATAGATCTAGCTTTCAATGCTTGTCCATAAAATGCATCATAATAACCAGCTGAAAGAGCATATGTTCCCAGTAAAATCCTTTTTTTAACTTCTGGGCCAAATCCTTCAGCTCTAGTTGCTTCCATCATCTCATAACTAGTATTACCATTCACTCTATTTCCATACCTTACTCCGTCAAACCTAGATAAATTGGCAGAACATTCAGCTGGTGCAATAAGGTAGTAAATACTAATTGACATTTTTGTCAGAGGTAACGAAACCTCAATAATTTCGTGCCCCTGTGATTCAAGTAATTTTGAAACTTTATGAACTTCTGATTTTGCATCTTCAGAAATTCCATCTTCCATTAATTCTTTAATAATCCCAATTTTTGCTTTTTCTAATTTAGGCTGCTTGACATTTACATCTTTTAAAGAAGTAGCATCAAATGGGTCATGTCCTCTTATCGAATTATAAAGAATCTTTGCATCTGAAACGTTGTTTGTAATTGGACCAATTTGATCTAAAGATGAAGCAAATGCGACTAATCCATACCTGGAAACTGTTCCATAGGTTGGCTTAAAACCAACTACCCCACAAAATGATGCAGGTTGTCTAATTGAACCACCTGTATCACTACCTAGCGAAGCTATAGCTGATCCCGCAGATACAACTGCTGCAGAACCACCAGATGAACCACCTGGAACTCTGGAAGGATCCCAAGGATTTTTTGTTGGACCGAAAGCTGAGTTTTCAGTTGATGAACCCATTGCAAACTCATCTAAATTAGTTTTTCCAGTAAAAATTACACCTTCTTCTTTAAGTTTGGAGATAACAGTTGCATCATATGGTGAAATATAATTTGAAAGCATTTGAGATGAACATGTTGTAGCGTAACCTGATATATTAATGTTGTCTTTAATGGCAACAGGAATACCATCAAGAACTCCTAACTCATCTCCTTTAAGAAACCGTTCATCTGCATCAGTTGCTTTTTTTATATTTTCTTCTTGAAATAAGCTCAAGTGCCCATGAATTATTGATTCGGTACTCGCTGTACGTTCAAAAACTTCTGTATATAGTTCAGATGGTTTTAATTTTTTATCTTTAAATAGTTTATTTATATCTGAAATTGGTAATTTGTAATGATCCATAATTAGTCCAGAGCTGGAGGAACTACAAACTGGCCATCTATAGCTTCAGGTGCATTACTAAGAGCTTCATCATGGGTAAAAAACTTAAATGCTTCATCTTCAGCTAAATTCAAAGACATACCTAAAGGATGAATTGTAATTTTTTCGTCAGGTAATTCCATTTCACTTAAAGCAGCAAAATGATCTATTATCATTGATAAATCTTTTTCTAATTTTTGTTCCTCTTCAGAAGTTAACTTTAATGCTGCTAATTTAGCTACATTTTTTATATTAATTTTTTCGGTCATAAATTTAACTTTCTAAGTATTTAACGATTGACTCATATGATTCTACTATTTGATTTGTATTAACAACTTCATCAGGAGAATGTGCAAGAAGCGGATCACCAGGACCAAAATTTACTGCTGGTATACCTTCTTCTGAAAATCTTGCTATGTCGGTCCAAGCCTGTTTTGGTGTTACAACTGCCCCAGTAGATTCGATAAAGTCTTTTACAACCTGAGAGTCTAAATTAGGAAGCGCTCCATTTGATGTGTTTTTAATTTGTATATCACCAAATTTCGAAAATGTTTTATTAATAAATTCAGATGCTTCAACTTCATTTGAAGTAGGCAAAAATCGATAATTAATATTGATATTCAAGTGTGAAGGTATGACATTGTTTGCTGAACCACCTTGAATTGTTGTAACACTGATTATTCTTTTAAAAACAAGGCCATCAATAACGCTTTCTTCTATTCCATTAGCTTGGATATATTCAATTAAGTCAGTAAGTTTTAGTATGGGATTATCGCCCATCCATGGACGAGCAGAGTGAGCAGATTTTCCATTAATCTGAAGGTCTGCATTTAATGAACCTAAACAACCCAACTGGATTTCAGCGTTTGTTGGTTCAAGAATGATACCAAATTTAAGATTGAAGTCTTTTTTTAATATTGGCATTAAATACTCGAGGCCATTATTAACCATGGGTCCTTCTTCAGCAGTATAAAATACACCGACAACTTCTTTGAAGTTATTATTCATTACTTTTAACATCACAGCTATTCCACTTTTCATATCTACTGATCCTCTTCCGTAAACTTTAGAATCGTCATCAATATTTAACTGTGACTTATCTAATGGGACAGTATCTACATGACCAACTAAAGCAATATTTGAATCTGCTGATGGGTGGTATGCAATTATTCCACCTTCATTTCTGATTATTTCTCCAGAAAATTCTGAATTTGTTAATCTGTTTTCAATAAAATCTAATATTTCAGCTTCATCGCCAGTTACAGATTCGATTGCAATTAACTCTTTAGTTAATTTTTCTAAATTCAAACTTGTACTCCAAATGTTCTTAAAGCATCATTTAGGGAAGTTTTTTCATTGGTTGATTCTTTTCTTTTGCCAATTATCAATGCGCACATTGTATTAAATTCACCACTAGGAAATGTTTTTGGCCTTGTTCCTGGAATTACAACTGAATTTTCCGGAACTATACCTTTATATTCTTTTGGCTCAGGACCCGTAACATCAATAATCGGTGTACTTGCGGTAATAGTTACATTTGCACCAATAACTGCACCTTTTTGAATTTTTACTCCTTCAACAATTATCGACCTTGATCCTATGAATGCACCATCCTCAATAATGACAGGCATAGCACTTGGTGGTTCTAGAACTCCCCCAATGCCAACTCCTCCAGAAAGGTGTACATTTTTTCCAATTTGAGCACATGATCCTACCGTTGCCCATGTGTCTACCATTGTTCCAGACCCAACATATGCACCTATGTTTACAAATCCTGGCATAACAACAACACCAGGTTCACAAAAACCTCCATACCTAACCACACCAGGTGGAACAACTCTGATTTTTAATTCTTCATAATTTTTCTTAGGTTCAATTTTGTCGTAGTATTCCATTTCACCCGAACTAATAATTTCAAGATTTTTAATTGAAAAATAATATAATATAGCTGTTTTTACCCACTCATTAACTACCCAGTCATCGCCTAAGGGTTCAGCTACTCTGATTTTTCCTGTATCAAGTAGTTTTATAACATTTTCAATAACTGAAATATCCTCTGCACTGACATTTTCAATATCAATTTGTTCTATTAAAGTTTTAAAATTATCCATAATTTGCTTTGGTCTCTTTTTTATTATTAGATAATATTTTAGTGTATGAAAAAGAACACTTATAGACTTATTTTTCTTTCTTTGTCCTTATTATTATTCTTAACAATTTATGTAGGAGTAAATTTTTATCAAGATAACGAAGAATCAGTGCTGCTTCCAGCCGTGATAGAAGGAATATCTCCATTACCTAATTATCAAGTACCTCAGCAGACATCCTTAGAGATAAATTTACCTGTCGACTACGAAATAGTTCTTATAGTAAACAATTACATTATTCCTTCAAGTGAAATACTTAATGTTGAAGCAACTGGTGTTTATGTTTGGAAACCAGGACCTAATAAAACATTCGAAAGCTGGAGTCCTGGGGAGCAAAATATTCGAATTACATGGAGTAAGGTTGTTGGCTTACCCGATGTAGGAGAATTTTCATGGAAGTTTTACATTAACAATTAACTAATTAGACCTAGTAAGTCTTCTTCTGTAATAACCTTCACACCTAAATCTTGTGCCTTATTTAACTTTGAACCGGGGTTAGTTCCTGAAATTAAAAAATTGGTATTTTTAGAAATAGACGTTGTAACACTTCCTCCATTATTTTCAATTAAGCTGATAAATTCTTGTCTATTGAATTTTTCAAGAGTGCCAGTAATTACGAAAGTCTGTCCTGTAAGTTTGGATAACGTAGCTTTTTTTTCTTCAGTAAATGAAAAACCAGCATCTTTAAGTGCTGAGAGTGTTTTTATATTTTTCTCTTGTACTTTCCAGTCGTTAAGCGAGTTTATTACACTTCCTGAAATCCCGTGGATATTTTCTAGTTCCTCTGATGTTGCTTCTAGAATTTTATCAATAGAGCCAAAATTTTGAATCAATAAGTTTGCAGTTCTATTGCCTACAAAACGAATTCCTAATGCTGTAAGTAGTCTTGATGGTTGGGATTTTGTTGATTTTTTTATGGAGTTAATTAAGTTCGATGCCTTTTTATCTTCCCATTGTGGAAGTTCAATCAAATCATCGTATTGAAGATTAAAAATATCTTCTATGTCAGTAATTAAACCTACACTTAAAAGAGTTTCTATAGTCTCTTTGCCCATACCATCGATTTCTAAACCAGAACGAGATGAAAAAAATATTAAAGATTCTTTTTTAGCAATTCTACATGCAGATCCTCCGCTACATCTTGGAACTTTTTCTTCTTTCTGGAAATCAATTTTATAATCACCACATGGACAAGTAGATGGCATTTTCCATTTTTTCTGTGATCCGTCTCGTCTCTTCTCAAGTGAACTGACAACCTCAGGTATGACATCACCTGCTCTCCTGACAACAACGTAGTCATTAATACGTAAATCTTTTCTATTTATTTCATCTGGATTATGCAGTGATGCAAATGATACTAAAGCCCCTCCTACATTAACCGGCTTCAAGACAGCTACCGGAGTAACCGCACCAGTTCGGCCTGTTTGGAGTTTTATGTCTAAAAGAACTGTTGTTTGTTCCTCTGCTTGAAATTTATACGCAACAGCCCATCGGGGTGCTTTTGCTGTAAATCCTAATTCATCTTGTATCTTTGTTGAATTAATCTTCATAACTACACCATCAATTTGATATAAGTAGTTATTGCGGTTCTCCTCAATTTTATTTAATGTGTCATTTATTTCATCTAGCGAGTCTGTTAAAAAGACTTGATTTGTTTCAAATCCATAGTCTTTAAGTGTTTGAATTTGCTGTTGGTGAGTGGAAAATGCTTCACGATTATCATGGTCAATTAGTTGATAAGCTAATAGTCTTATATCTCTTTTTGCTGTAATTGATGAATCTTTCTGTCTTAATGAACCTGCAGCGGCATTTCTAGAATTTATGAAACTGGAAACCCCCTCACTTCTAATTTCAGCCATTAATGATTTTTCTTCCTTTGTGGGGTTTTCAAGAGTTTTTAATTTTCCTAATGTTATCTCATCTCTCTTTCTTTTCTTATTCAAGCTATCAAAGCTTTCGGTAGGCATATACACTTCACCGCGAATCTCTAAAGTGCCTTTTGTAACTTTTTTTAACCGAAGAGGTAAATTCATTATTGTCTTCACGTTATGTGTAACATCTTCACCTATCACACCATCTCCACGGGTTAGTCCTTGTTGCAAGATTCCATCTTTATATACAAGCGAAATTGCTAACCCATCTATTTTTGGCTCTAAGGAAATGGGGAACAGCTTTTCATCAGTAATCTTATTTAATCTTTCAAACCATTTAACAATATCTTGAGTGTTTTCAGCATTGTCTAAGCTGTACATCCTCTGAATATGTTCTATCTGATCAAATGCACCATCGGGTGTCCCTGTGACTCTTTGTGTTGGTGAATATACTTTTACTTCTGAAGGATTATCTATTTCATATTTTTTTAATTCATTAAATAGTTTGTCGTACTCTCCATCAGACATAATGGGATTATTTAGAACATAATATGCGTGCTCAGCTTCGGAAAGCTGCGTAATTACTTTATCTATATCTTTTGGATTCATACAGACAGTTTTTCATTAAGTTTCGTTGTTATTCTTCCACCACCAACAAGTTTTGTGCCGGAATATAAAACACCAAATTGTCCTGGAGCTACTCCAAATGTTGGTTCATTTAATAATACTTTTATTTGACTACCGTCAACGACTTCTATACTGCACGGAAGATCGTCAGAATTATAACGTGTTTGAATACTCAGATTTTCAGTTTGGATTTCATTAACAAAGGAAACTTCTTCAAGATAAAAACTAGAAGTAAGAAGCTCATTCTTATTGCCAACATAAACTTTTTTATTCTGTACATCAATTTTTGTAACATATTTTGGAGAACCCTGACCGCCAGGAATTCCTTTACGTTGGCCGACAGTAAATTCATGAACACCTTCATGATTGCCCATTATTTCACCACTACTATTTATTATTTCACCTGAAGTAGATATATCAATTCTTTTATCGACGAAGTCCCGATAATTTTTTTTACCAACAAAACATATATCTTGACTATCTTTTTTGAAAGCTGTTTTGAGACCCAATTCTGCTGCTATTTGCCTTACTTCAGGTTTAGAAATTGTACCTAAAGGAAAAATAACATGCTCAAGAGTTTCTGAACTCAACATATGTAAAACATAAGATTGATCTTTTTCTAGATAATCTGCTTTGTGTAATTCATAATTACTATTGTTAACAAGAATCTTTGCATAATGCCCTGTGGCAACCTTATCGCAATTAAGTTTTTTAGCTTGTTTTAAAAAGTGATCAAATTTTACAGACCTATTGCACTCAACACATGGGTTTGGTGTCAGGCCTTGTGCGTACATGTCTATGAAATTATCAACAACTTTATCTGAAAATGACTCAGTGTAATCTAATACATAATATGGAATATCTAATTTTGCTGCAACTTTTCGTGCATCTTCACTATCAGAAGCAGTGCAGCAACCAGTTTCTGGCATTTCACCATTCGGACCTTCCCATAATTTCATAGTGACACCAATAACTTCATGCCCTTGTGATTTAAGCAAGCCAGCAACAACTGATGAATCTACTCCTCCACTCATTGCTACAAGAACTCTCATTGCATTCCCTTAACCGAAGTAAGTACGATATTCGCTGCTTTGGTACCGTCACCCTGTTGAGTACTCCACCCAAAACTAAATCTCAAATGACTATTAATTAAATCATCTGAGACATTCATTGCTTGTAAAACATGAGAAGGTTTTTGTGCACCACTTGCACATGCAGAACCCCTAGAGACACCCATACCTTGAAGGTCTAAAGCTACCATTAGAGTTTCTGAGTGGATACCTTTAAATTGAATATTTGATATGTGATCTAGTCTATCAACAACTTCACCGACAACACTAACATCCAGGTTATTTTTGATAATTTGTTCGAAATCTTCTCTTTCTTTTAATATTTTTTTATTCTGAAGCTCCATGTGTGTTTGCTGTTCTTCAAGTGCAGCCGATAAGCTTGCAACACCAGATACATTTACCGTTCCTGCTCTACGTTCTAATTCTTGCTTGCCTCCATGTAGAAAACTTGGAATTTTAACTTCCGAACTTAGGAACATAATTCCAACACCCTTAGGACCGCCAATTTTATGACCAGATATTGCAGCACTTTGAATACCTAATTCATGAAAATCTATTTTTGTTGTTGCTACAGCTTGAACAACATCAGAATGAAATATTAGATTTTGATCAATTTTTTTTAAGTTTTGTGATATTTCTTTAATGGGTTGAATAACTCCAGTTTCGTTGTTTGCCATCATAATTGATACGATTTCTGTATTTGAATTTACCTGATTGATAATATCTTCAACTTTAATGACACCAGCATTATCACAACCAATAAAATGTACTTTATATCCTAGTGATTCAACCCACTCAGCAGAACCAAGTACTGCTTCATGTTCAATTGCTGATGTAACTAGCTCTGCATTTTTATTCTGATTATTTATAAATGGCATCTTGATAATCCAGTTATCTGCTTCTGTACCTCCACTTGTAAAGGTAATTTCTTTAGGTGCAGCACCAAAATGATTTGCAATTTTATCACGAGATTCTTCAAGAATATTTTTTGCTCTTCTAGATAATTCGTGTCCTCCCGCAGAATTTGCAAAAGCTTCTGATTCAGTTCTTTTGTATGCCTCAAAAGCTACTTCTCTCATAGGAGTGCTTGCTGCATGGTCTAAATACAGATAATCATTTTTTTTCATATTTATTTATTCTACTTATGAAGTAATATTGTTTAACAGACAATGAGTAAAACAATAACAGTTTCAACAACAATAAATAAGCCATTAAATGAAGTATGGGATGAGGTTTCAGTACTTAAAAATCATACTAACTGGATGAAAGATGCTGTAAGTATTGAGTTTTTAACTGAATCAACACAAGGTATTAATACCAAAATGAAGGTATTAACAAAAGTTGGTCCAATTAAGTTATTTGACTATATGACAGTAACTGAATGGGTTGAAAAAAAATCGATAGGTGTAGACCATGTTGGCATTGTTACTGGAAAAGGTAAATTTACATTAACTGAAATCGATGCCAGTAAGACTGAGTTTCAATGGGAAGAGACTCTAAAATTTCCTATTTATCTTGCAGGTCCAATTGGTGAATTTTTTGGAGCACCAGTTTTAAGACTTATATGGAAAAACAATTTACAAGGGCTAAAGGAACTTTTTAATGATTAAAAATATATTTAGATACTCTTTTTTATTCTTAATTCTTTTCATCGGATGCAGCTCAGATGAGGCCGTTGACGAAACTGATACTACTCAAGATAGTGAAGCTGATATTGTTATTTCTGAAGGTTTAGGAGAAACCGCTGAAGTTTTTGTTTCTAACTGGAATAAGCTAGTCTCAACAATTTCAGAAGATGATGAAACAACAGGATTCTTTTCAATAAATCCTGATGAAGTAAAGTGGACAAGCATTGAAAAAGATACTCTATATTACGAATTTGGAAATACAGAAAATCTTCAATCTGTATTTGTTATCAATTTAAATATAAACAGCGAAAATAATACAGTTAAAGAAATTGAGTTTTTTGCACCAGCCTCAAAAGACGAAGTGAACTCTCAACAATCAAAACTGTTCTTTCTTCTTGTTATTGCTTTATCAGATGAAACTCTAGACAAAGATGGAAGAGAAAATATCTTAAACAATCTTGGACTTTATGATGAAATTAGTAATCCTAAGCAGTTAGCTGGAAGTGTGACAAAAAATAATGTCAGATATATTCTTGAGCCATTAATTGAGAATAATTTGTTATTTGGACTTAATTTATATTCAAGTATTCTTGAATCGACAAATGCCTAAGAAGCTATAACTTCTTCTACGCCAGGTACTTTTTCTTTTAGGATTCTCTCTATACCACTTTTTAATGTAGCTATTGAAAGAGGACAGCCAACACATGCTCCTAGCATTTCTATATTTACAACACCATTGTCAACTGATGCAAGTTTTATATCTCCACCATCAGCTTGAACCGCTGGGCGGATATACTCTATGGTTTCATTCAAAATATCTAAATCTATATCAACCTGCTCTTCTCTATTTTTAATAGAAGGGAAATTAATACTTTCGCTGTTATCCATGTTTTAATTATATTCTATTGCTGCGCCAAGTGAGTCTAATGATGAAACAATATCTTCATATCCTCTTTCTATATGATCAATCCCCGTAATTTGTGATTTTCCATCAGCTTGAAGAGCAGCAATTATTAAACTTGCCCCGGTCCTTATATCGGTAGAATTTACGGGTGCCCCGGAAAGATCTTCGACTCCTTTAATCATCGCATGTTGCCACCCAGTTTGAATATTTGCTCCCATGCGCTGAACTTCAGGAATCCATTGGAATCGTTGATCGTAAACATTCTCAGTAATTATTGAAGTTCCTTGAGCTCTCAATAAAGCTGTTCCAAATATTGGTTGTAAATCAGTAGCTACACCAGGGAATGGAAGTGTAGATAATTCAATTGACTCATATTTATCAGTAGATTCAATAATTAGTGATTTTTCTTGAATAGTTATATCTAGACCTATTTCAATGAATTTTTTTATCTCCATAGGAAGGGTATTTGGATCTACACCAAGTATTACTCCAGATCCACGTGTTGCAGCCAATGCTGCTAAATAAGTACCTGCAACAATTCTATCTCCTATCACTTCATGATTTGTTGGTTTTAATGACTCAACTCCGGTGATAGTTATTTCACTAGTACCCTCACCTGAAATATCAGCACCCATATTTTTTAACATTCGAACTATGTCAACTATTTCTGGTTCACGTGCAGCGTTTTCAATAACAGTTTTGCCATCAGCTAATACTGCAGCAAGTAGGGTATTTTCTGTTGCGCCTACTGATGCATAGGGTAAATTTACCTCAACACCTTTGAGACCATCTGTTTCACCTATTAATACTCCATGTTCAAGGTGAAAATTTGCTCCCATTTTCTCTAAAGCATCAAGATGCATTTGGACTGGTCTAGGCCCAAGCTGATCACCTCCAGGAAAAGCAATCTTTGCTGTGCCTTTTCGGGCTAATAGTGGTCCTAAGATAATTATTGAAGCACGCATTTTCTGTACTAGTTCATAGGGTGCTTCAATACCAATGTTTTCTGGAGAATTAATTTTTAACGTACTTTTTTCAAAAGAGGATGTAATTCCAAGACAACTTAACACTTCCTGCATATAAGTCACATCTGTAATATTTGGAACATTAGTTATTTTATAATCGCCAGTAGCAAGAATGGGTAGCACCATCTGCTTGAGTACAGCATTTTTAGCACCCTTAATTGCAATTTCACCATTTAATTGATGATTGCCTTCAATTACTATATGTTTTTCCACTATCATTGATATTACTTAAAGATACAAGTGTAACAATAAATTTTATGTCAGAATCATTAATTATTTACAAAGCAAATGACCATTTAGAGGCTTCTTCCTGCCTAAGTAATTTAATCATAAGTGACATAACTTCAACAAACCAAAAAACTTATTCGATAGGTCTTTCAGGTGGTAATACTCCAAAAATTGCTTACTCTATGTTAAAAACTGACATACCTGATTTATCAAAAATCATATTTTGGACAGTTGACGAGCGATGGATTTCTGTCGAAGATGAAAACTCTAATCAGAGTATGATAAATAGTATTTTTAAAGAAACAGATGCACAGATTATGGAATTTGAATATACCCAGGAAAGTGCTGAACGCGATGCATCAACATACTCTAAAAAGCTATCTGATAATATATCACAATTTGACACAGCAATATTAGGAGTAGGTGAAGATGGACATATTGCATCACTATTTCCGGGAACTAAAGCATTAGAGAACAACACAGACCTCTATACCTCGAATGAGGTAAATATTGTGACTAAATGGAGAGCAACAGCTACTTTCAAACTATTAACAGAGGTAACTAAGGTATATCTACTTGTTACAGGAGATAACAAGAATCAGATTCTCTCTGAGATTCTAAATAATGGAAGTACTCCCGCAAATGATCTAATCAATAACAGGACTGAAACGTTTCTTATTACAGATCAATCAACATAAAGTCATATAAACTCTAGCTATAAATACAAGTTAGGTATTCTGTCGAGATGTCAACGAAAAACTATTTTCAAATGTTGCTTACCTCTGCTTTATGGGGTTCATCTTTTCTATTAATGAAATACGCTCTAAATGAATTAGATCCATTTCAAATTGCATTTTATAGAATTTTTATTGGCATGACATTTATAAACATATTAAAAATTGAAAAAATTAAAATTTCAAAAAAAGACCATGGACTTATTTCGTTAGTCGGATTTTTATGGATGTCTCTTCCGTTTTACTTATTTGCTGAGTCAGAGCAAACTATAACTTCAAGCTTGGCAGGACTGGTTAATGGCTCAACTCCTATCTTTATTAGTCTTTTTGCTGTATTGTTTTTTAAACAAAAAATATCCAATATAAAAAAAATATATCTCACAACAGGATTTGCAGGAATATATATTCTTTCATTTGGTTTTAAAGCTGCCGATGTTTACTTAAGTAAAGGCTTGCTTCTTGCACTTCTAGCTTCAATTAGTTATGGATTTGCGGCTAACTTTGTACAACCACTTATTAGTACTTATGGAGCATTAGTTACTCTGCGCATGGCATTGAGATATGCATCTGTATTTTCTTTTATTCTTTTTATAGTTAATAGTGAGTTTTTAATGCCTACCCCTGGAGGCTCCTTAATTTACATGCTTATTTTAGGTATAGGAGGAAGTGGAATTGCATTTCTTTCTTTCTATAGTTTGATTGACGATGTTGGGGCAATTTTTGGATCTATCACCGTTTATATAATTCCAATTTTTTCAGTTATTTTTGGTTATATATTTCTGCAAGAAACAACTACCATCTCACAGATTTCTGGAGTGTCTTTGATCATCTCTTCTGCGTATTTGTTTACAAAGACGGTGGATTAGATTTAGGGGTAACGAACAAAGCTTCAGCAATTGCTGCTATGTTCCCATCATCTAGAAAAAGTTCAGCTTTATAGATAGTTCCCTTTTCACTTATCGAGTCTCTCCATGCCTTTACATGAACGTATTCTGTTGTGTTGTTTACAGGTTTAATATATTTTGCTGAAAAGGTTTTAGTTACAACCATCTCTCCTAAAAGAAAACTCAGTGGTCCCATTGTGCAATCCATAAAAGAATCAACGATTCCACCTAGAGTTGTGTTCATTGGGTTAAAATATTTTTCCTGTATTGGATATTTGCATTCTAGATATTCTTCATTGTCATTAAAATTAATGAACTCGCCTTTAAGTTCCTTATAAATGTTTGGTACAGGTAAATTGCCCCATGTTGTATCTGACATAGAAAAATATTAACAGTATTTTAAATTTAGATTTGGTGCGGCTATCTACCCTTAGGGTGCCAGACAGTCTTTGTTTCAATGAAGGGTAGCAAAGATTCTAATCCAGAAACAGGAGGATTAATAAAGATTCGCTTTAATGACTTTGATGCATTTTCTCTGATGATTTTTTTATCCGTGGATGGAAGTTGTTTATAAATAGCCATTGCATTGATTTCAACGTGGTTGCTAACATCATCAATAATCTGATCAAATTTTCCAGACAAAATATTCAGGGCTCCAGCTGGTAAATCTGAATTATTAATATCTTCGGCTAATTTAAGAGCCATTATAGAGTTATCTCCATTGAAGCTAATTACTGAACAACCTGTTACAAGAGAAGGTAATATATTTAGCAATAATTGATTTAAAGAATTTTCATCTGAATTCAACGTGAAGACAATTCCTAAAGACTCTTGATGAGAAATATTAAAATACTCTCCTGCCACAGGATTTAAATTACCAGTCATCTGTTCCCACTTATCTGCAATACCTGCGTACCAAATTAATGAATCCAATGCTTGTTTTGTGTCCTCTTTTGCTTTTGATTTAGATAATCCTGAGTCTTCCAATATTTGTTGATAAGTCTCAATATTACCCTCAAGCATCTCTGACAATCTATACAAAACTTGTGTTCGGTTATAGGGAGTTAATTTTTGCCACTCTGTAAAACCTTTCTTTGCAGCAACTACTGCATCTCTAACATCCTTTCTAGACGTTAAAGGTACTTCATAAAACTCACTTTTAAGTGCAATCCTAAATGTCTTACCTGATTCAGACCTCAAGTATTTTCCACCAACATAATTTTTGTATGTTTTTTTTATCTCATTCATGATTGAACCTTTAAATACGAAAGAAGGCCATGCCTTCCTCCCTCTCTACCGAATCCTGACTCTTTATAACCCCCAAATGGTGATGAAGGGTCGAATTTATTGAACGTATTAGCCCAAATTACACCAGCTTGAAGTCTGTCTGCTGCCCATAAGATTTTTGACCCTTTTTCAGTCCATATACCTGCTGAAAGTCCATATTCTGTATTGTTAGAAATTTCAATAGCTTCTTCAGGAGTTCTAAAAGTTAGAGTAGTTAATACTGGTCCAAATATTTCCTCTCTTGAAATCTTATATGATGGTTGTGCGTTGGTAAACAATGTTGGTCTAAACCAGTATCCATCTGTAGGTAGGTCACAATCTGTTTGAAATATGCTTCCTCCTTCTGCTATTCCTTCATTAACTAGCGAAGAAATTTTATCTAATTGCTCTTTTGAGTTTATTGCACCAATATCTGTATTTTTATCTAAAGGATTCCCAACTCGTAAAGACTGCATTCTCTTTTCTAGCTTTGACACAAACTCATCGTGAATATCTTCTTGTAAAACTAATCTTGAACCAGCACAACATACATGTCCTTGATTAAAAAATATCCCATTGACTACACCTTCTACTGCCTGATCTATAGCTGCATCGTTAAAAACTATGTTTGCTGCTTTTCCGCCTAATTCTAAAGTAAGTCCTATATCTCGGTCTGCTGTTTCATTTTGAATATATTTTCCTACTGCTGTTGATCCAGTAAATGCAATTTTAGAAACATCAGGATGCTGGACTAACGCTGCTCCTGTTGTTCCATCACCAGTAACAAGATTAAAAACTCCTGGTGGAAGTCCAACCTCTTGGCAAAGTTCAGCAAAAAGTAATGCTGTGAGTGGTGTACTTTCCGCTGGCTTTAATATGACGACATTTCCAGTTGCTAATGCTGGAGCAACTTTCCAAGAAAGCATAAGTAAAGGAAAGTTCCATGGGATTATTTGTCCAACAATTCCGTAAGGTTTTAATCCTTTTGTGTTCCAAGATATATCTAATTTATCTGCCCAACCAGCGAAATAAAAGAAATTTGCTGCAACCTGAGGTAAATCGAAATCACGCGATTCTTTTATTGGCTTTCCCCCATCTAAGCTTTCTAAAACCGCAAATTCTCGTGATCTCTCTTGGATTAATCTTGCAAGTTTAAATAAGTATTTTGCGCGTTGGGTACCAGATAATTTTGACCATACTTTTAAACCGCTTTTTGCAGACTCTACAGCGGAATCAATATCAGATTTGTTTCCTAATGCTACTGATGAAAGCACTTCTTCAGTAGAGGGAGAAATAGTTTTAAGATATTTTTTTGAATTTGGTGATTGAAACTGACCGTCAAAAAAGATTCCATATTTTTTTTCAATACTAACGATAGAACTGGATTCAATAGATTCTGCGTATTCCCAAGTATTCATAATTTATCCTCTTGGAAAATAGTAGCCCGACTGGTAGGCATTGGTTTTTAATTTTTTAATTTGTTTCAAAACATCATCTACGAGACTTGATGCACCAAATCTAAAATAGTCTGGATTTAGCCAGTCACTTCCAAGTTCCTCATTTACAATTACTAAATATCTTATGGCATCCTTAGAATCTCTTATACCACCTGCTACTTTAATTCCAGCTTTAAATCCAGTTACCTCTTTATAATCCCATACAGATTTTGCCATTAGGTAGCATGCTTCTCTTGATGATCCATCAGAAATTTTACCAGTTGATGTTTTTATAAAATCAGAACCTGCGGCTAGTGAAATTAGACTTGCTTTCTTGATATTTTCATAAGTTCTAAGCTCTCCGACCTCTAATATTGTTTTTAAATGCACAGAAGAACATACCTCTTTTAAAGCAACAATTTCGTCATACATTTTCCTATAATCACCTTCAAAAAATGCTTTTCTATTAATCACAATATCAATCTCATCAGCGCCCTGATCAATTGCAAATTGAGTATCTAGAATCTTAGACTCGAGTGGAGCCTGACCACTTGGAAAATAAGATGAAACCGAAGCCACTTTAACATTTGAGTTTTTGGTCATTTCTTTTGCTTTTGAAACTAATGCTGGGTAAACACATACTGCCGCAACACTAGGAACCTCTATATTGCTAGGGTCAGGTCTTATCGCTTTTGCTGTCATCTGACCAATCTTGCCTTCAGTGTCTTCTCCTTCAAGTGTTGTAAGGTCACACATCGTAACAATATAATTTAATGCCTGAAGCTTTGAGTCTTTTTTAATACTCCTAGTAGCTAGTGAAGCAACTCTTTCTTTGAGGCCAACCTCATCAACTCTTAAATTATCTATCAATTCGACAGTATCTGACCAGCTAAGAGTATTTTTTGTTTCTTTTGTTAAAGACATAATTCTATGGTAAATGAAGATCTTATTTTTTAACAGAGAAAATTTAATCTAAAGCAGAAATTTTATTTTTTAATGAAATTTGTTTTTTATCACTGATCTCTGCGATTCCACCAAAAACAGTAAAGATCTTATGCCAGGCATCCTCTTTGCTTAGTAATTTAGTAGCTAGTTCAGATCCTGTCTGGCTTACATGCTTTTCTAGTAATGTTTTAAGGTCTAGGCTGTCAATTTCATTTAAATCGTGAGAACTCGGAGCAGACTCTGAAATATATTGATCAAAGCTTTTTTGTGTATTTAACACAATGACTTTTCCACCTGTCATACCTGCAGCGAAGTTGAAACCAATTTCACCAAGAATTACAAGTGTTCCACCTGTCATGTATTCAGCTGCATGTGCACTACAACCCTCAACAACTGCAATTGCTCCACTGTTACGTACTCCAAATCTTTGTCCAACTCGTCCTGAAATAAATAACTGGCCACCAGTTGCCCCATACAAAATTGCATTTCCTGCAGCATGGTATGCACCTTGCATCTTCTTCCCTTGTGGAATTATTGTAATGCTACCCCCACCCATGCCTTTCCCGACATAGTCGTTAGCACTACCAGTAAGTTTTAAGTTGATTCCATCTCTAATAAAAGCCCCAAAACTCTGACCAGCGGAACCGGATAAACTTATGAGAGAGGGGTTCTCTTTAAGTTTTTGACTTAATTTATTAATAGATATTTCACCAGACAATCTTGCGCCTATGCTTCTATCTTCATTTGAAATTGGATATTGCAAAAATGAAGACTTGTTAGCATTTAATGACTTTACTACTTCAGATGTTATTCTTCTTGAAAGACGTCCTTCATCGTGTTTTATAAATCCAGGATGTTTTTTTTCAGGCACAGCATTTACGAGAAGCTTGTGCAAACTACTAGGAAGGTTGTTGTCTAATACTTTAAGTCCCAATAAATCAGCATGTCCAATTAAATCCTCCAACTCTGAAACATTGAATATCTGTAAATATTCTTGCACGTCTTCTGCAAGAAACTGAAATAACTGCATAACCTGCTCAGGTGCACCTGTGAACTTAGCCCTTAAATTTTCATCTTGTGTTGCAATGCCAACAGGACATGTATTTTCATGACACTGTCTGACCATTTTGCAACCTAAAGCTAACAAAGGCAGTGTTCCAAAACCAAATCTATCTGCCCCCAAGGTTGCTGCAATTACAACATCTTTTGCCGATCTAAGCCCTCCGTCGACTTCTAATAGAACTTTCTCTCTCATGTTATTCATAACTAAAGCCTGATGTGTCTCACTGAGTCCTAGTTCCCAAGGAGAGCCTGCGTGTTTTATACTCGTCCATGGACTAGCACCGGTTCCGCCATCACTTCCTGCGATGGTTATGATGTCTGCCCCTGCTTTTGCAACGCCTACTGCAATTGTCCCAACACCCGGTTCCGAAACTAATTTAACATTTACGGGATTATTCGGATTAAAAGTCTTAAGGTCATATATAAGTTGAGCTAAATCCTCAATTGAGTAAATATCATGATGTGGAGGTGGTGATATTAAGGTAATACCCTCATTTGTGTGTCTCAATTTTGCAATATGTGAATCAACTTTGAAACCAGGAAGCTGACCACCCTCTCCGGGTTTAGAGCCTTGTGCCATTTTAATTTGGAATTCTTCTGCTGATGCAAGGTAATCTGGAGTTACACCAAATCGACCTGAAGCAATTTGCTTTATCTTAGAATTCTTTTCAGTGTTATAACGTAATGGATCTTCTCCACCTTCACCCGAACCAGATTTGGCACCTAATCTATTCATAGCTATTGCTAATGCTTGGTGTGCTTCTTCAGATAGCGCACCAAGAGACATCGAACTGACGGTAAACTTTTTATAGATTGATTCAATTGAAGGAGCGTTATTTTGATTATCAAAACCTTGGGAAGTGTCAGGTAATGTAAATAGATCTCTTATTTGAACATCTGCTCTATTTTCTAGGGTCTCTAAATACTCAGACCACATCTCTCTATCTCCTGACCTAACAGCTTTTTGTAACTTTAAAACTGTAGCTGGAGAAGTGATATGGGGTTCAGCATTCTTTTTATATTTATAGAATCCACCCAAGTTCTCCGATGATTCATCTGAATATATCTTTAGATTTTCTTGTATGGCCTTAAAGCCAATTCCCTCTGTTCGGCTTTTTGAATATTTAAAAGCACTCATAATAACTTCTTCATCAAGTCCAATTATTTCAAAGAGTTCAGAGCCCCTATATGAAGAGACTGTACAAATTCCCATTTTTGACATTATTTTTAAAAGTCCTTTATTTAATGTCTTTGTATAGTTTTCCTGTGCTTCTGCGATAGAAAGTTCTATGTTCTCTTCTGACGCCACAAGTTTTCGAACATTCTCTAATGCTAGGTATGGCCAGACAGCTGATACACCGTATGATATATGACATGCTAAATCATGAGAGTCTCTTATCTCCCCAGAGGCAACTATTAAAGAGGCTTTTAATCTAATTCCATTTTCAATTAAAAAGTGATGTAAGGTACCCGTAACTAATAATGAAGGAATAATGCTTTCTCCAATTTTGACATCTCTATCCGATAAAATTATTAAAGATTTTTTCTTGTTTTCAATTGAATCTTTTACTTTTACACATATATCTCTTAAAGCAGTTTGAAGATCTTTTTCCTCTTTATTGAAACAAAAACTGATTACTTCCGATTTTTTTCCTAAAAATTCATTGGATACTAATTTATCGTAAGTTCCACCATTCAGAATTGGGCTTTTTAAAGTCACAAGATTTGCTTGTTGGGAAGTTTCTTTAAGAATTGAACCCCTTTTACCTAGGTAAGTTTTTGTGGACATAACAAATCTTTCCCGTATCGGATCAATTGGTGGATTAGTAACTTGTGCGAAAAGCTGATGAAAAAATCGACTTAACCTTGGTTTATTACTACTTAAAATTCCTAAAGGGGAATCATTACCCATGGAACCAGTTGGAACTTCTCCCTTTAGCATAGGAAGTAACATTAGCCTTTCTTCTTCTGGTGTGTAATCAAAATATTTTGAGAGTAAATCTTCATCTATTGAGTCGTCTTTTAAGTTACTAAATTGAGTATCAACTTTTAATGGTTTGGAGTTAACCCAGTCTTTATAGGGATTTTTTTTGCTAAGTTTTTGAATTACTTCCTTCTCATCTAAAAGCTCATCATCATTTATCCTATATCTTATTGTCTGACCGGGTTCTAATTGAGCTGTTTTATATGCTCCTGCCTCAACGGAAGGGCAAATTCCAACCTCGGAAGCGGCAAGAATATATCTATCTGACACCATCCACCTCATTGGTCTCAAACCACTCCTATCTAGCCCAGCAATAATATCAAGACCATCTGATGCTACTATTGCCGCTGGTCCATCCCATGGTTCAGATAAAAATGAGTGGTATTGATAAAATGCCTTCTCGTCTTCGGTAAACCTAGGATTATTTTCCCAAGCGGATGGAATTAACATCTCTTGGGCATGAGCAAGTGTTCTGCCAGACTGAACTAGTAGTTCGACAGCATTATCAAGCTGACCAGAATCAGAAATTGATTCATCAATAAACGGTTTGATTGTATCTATTTCTTCTTTCCAGAAACTTGATGTAGCATCTACTTCCCTGGCCTGCATCCAAGAATAATTTGAAGTTATTGTATTAATCTCTCCGTTATGCGCAAGCATTCTTAAGGGTTGTGCTTTGTCCCAAGTCGATGAAGTATTAGTTGAAAATCTCTGATGAAAGATCCCAAATCTAGTTTTAAAGAGTGGGTTTCTTAGATCCCAATAAAAGTCTGATGCTTGTGTGGCTGTAAATAACCCTTTGTATACCACTGTTCTCGATGAGCACGAATTAATATGAATATTTAAAAATTTATGATTTGAGATTTCTCTCTCCAGAGATTTTCTAAATAAATAAAGTGTTTTTTCAAATTGTTTATCATTTTTTTCATCAGAAGATATGACAGCATGAAATATAGCTGGTTTTGATTGCTTTGCCAGAGTACCTAGTATCTCTTTATCCGTTGGCACTTTACGCCAATATAAAAGGTCTATTTTAAAATCAATAAGCTTCTTTTGAATTAAATCTTTAGATTCATTGAGCTCTTTTGGATCAAAAAAACAAGAAATTAAACCCAGTTTCTTTCCTTTACCAAGAGTTATATTTCTTTCTTTTAATTCTGCATTTAGAAGTTCATAAGGAATTTCTGTTAATACTCCTGCCCCATCTCCTGTACCATCCGCAAATTTGGCACCTCGGTGATCAAGATTAGAAAGACACTCTAATATTTTTAATGTCATTCCATGAGTAGGAGGAAGTCCTCTAGAGGCTATAAAGCCAACTCCACATGAATCTTTTTCTTTAAAATCAAATTTCATAAGTCCTTACATAGTACTACACGTTAATTGAGGAATAAATAGAAAATCAGCCAACAAACCTCAAGGGGGGATCCTCAAAAATAAGGGCTGATTTTCTAATACTAAATTCTATTTTTTTAGAATAAAGTCACCATATGCAGTAGTGCCATGTTCTGAAACATCCAATCCTGCTATTTCCTCTTCTTTTGAAACTCTTAACCCAAAGAAGCTATCAATAGTTTTTAATACAGCAAATGATGTTCCATAAGCCCAAGCACCTATTGCGACTATACCAACTAACTGTGGAACAAAAAGTGATGTTCCTCCATAAAATAAACCATCAGTAGTGTCAAAAATTGCTACTGCTAACACGCCCCAAGCTCCACATATACCGTGAACAGATACAGCTCCTACAGCATCATCGAGACCCTTTTTTTCAATAAAGTTTATTGAATAAACTACAAGGACTCCAGATACAGTTCCTATTAGCACTGCTCCCAGGTTGTTTACATTTGCACAACCTGCAGTTATACCAACTAGGCCAGCCAATGCACCGTTTAAAGTCATTCCAACATTTGGTTTTCCAGCAATCATTGATGTATACATAGCTGTAATTGATGCAGCTGATGCTGATAAAGTAGTGGTTACAGCTATTGCAGCAAGATTTACATCCACTGCAGCTAAAGCTGAACCTACATTAAAACCATACCAACCAAACCAGAGAATGAATACACCTAATGCACCAGCAACCATTGAACTTCCGGGAATTGAAAGAGGATTACCGTTATCATCAAATTTTCCTATTCTAGGACCTACTACCTGAATTCCAGCTAGAGCAGCAAATCCACCTACCATATGAACAACTCCAGAACCTGCAAAATCAATGAAGCCTAAATCAGTCAGCCACCCTTGGCCGCTCCAAACCCAATGAGTGACAATAGGATAAATTACACCACAGATAAAAGGTTGGAAGAGTAAATAAGAACTAAACTTTGTTCTTTCTGCAACCGATCCTGAAACAATAGTTGCAGCAGTTGCAGCAAAGACAACCTGAAAGAAATAAGTAGTTGAATCTCCTTCTAGGAAGAAGTTACCGTATGCAATAAACCCTCCCAGTGTTGACCCACCATAAGCTAGGGCGAAACCAAATGCCCAATAGGTTATCGCACCAACAGAAAAATCCATAAAGTTTTTCATTACAATATTTACTGAGTTCTTTGACCTAGTAAATCCTGTTTCAACGAGCATAAATCCTGGTTGCATGAACATTACTAAAATACCTGCAATTAAAATCCAGAGATTATCAACATATGTTGTTATTTCCATTTTTTCTCCTTTAAAGTAAATATTTATAAATAATCTAATTGATGATTTTTAATACGTGATACTAAAGAAGTTAAATGATTATTACAGAATTGTTTCTTATTTGTTTCAGCGAGTAATTAAATTTTTGGTCTTTGGGATACTCTATATCCTAAGTAAATTAGAAACATCCCAACCAACAGCGAAAGCGTTTTAGATGCACCATCTCCTAAAGCAAGTAGTACTCCAGATAATGCTGGAGAGAATGCTCCTACAACAATTAATACATTAGTTGTCACCAGGTCTTCATTAACCCTGCGAAATTTAAAAATACTGTACATCGCAATTCCAACTAAAGAAATGCTTCCAAGTGAATTACCGAGTATAGCCCACATTCTTGGGCCACTTATTTCGTAGAGTTGTCTACCTTCAGGAATTCCATTTATATTTGAGAAGTCAGGTATCCCGCTAGTGAACATTGAGTAAGCTGCACCGATAACAAATAAGACGTAAAGACCAGAAACTACGTTTACTTTGTTTTTATCAAAGATTAAATAAGCACTCCCTATTCCAAACGCAGGAACATTTGTTATTCCTCCAAAAAAATAGAAAATACCAAAATTTAGATAATTCCACCCCGTGAAAAGTCCTGAAACTAAAGCTATTGTTGCGACGGTATACATTAACACAGCGACCGTCCAAGAGATGATATATGCCTTTTTACCTCTAATTGACTTCAAAAATAGCTCTATGCTAAAACCAACTCCAATTACTGAAGCTATTGAACCAAGTACAATATCCATAGCTTCAATGATAGGTTTAAATTAATTACAACGAGAAACAAGAAGAAGCTATTCTTATAAGTAGTATGTCAAAAAATATTTTAGTTGCTGTCGCATGGCCTTACGCCAGTGGATCTAGACATTTAGGTCATATTGGTGGTGCATATTTACCAGCAGACATTTTTGCAAGGTACCATAGAGTAATCGGCAACAATGTACTTATGGTTTCTGGAAGCGATGCTCACGGTACACCTATAACAGTCCGTGCAGATGAAGAAGGCGTAGAGCCAATTGATATTGTAAATAAATACCATGCAGAATTTCTCGACTATTGGGAAAAACTATCGATTTCTTGGGATAATTACACCACCACTATGACAGACAATCATAAGGATGTAGTACATAGAATTTTTCTTAAGCTTTTAGAAAATGGATACATTGATAAACAAAAAACACTACAGGCATATGATCCTGTGGATAATAAGTTTCTCCCTGATAGATATGTGGAGGGAACCTGCCCTAAATGTGAATATAAAGAAGCACGAGGTGATCAATGTGATGGATGTAGTGCGACCCTAGACCCTGAAGAGCTCCTAAATCCTGTAAGTAAGTTATCCGGTAACCCAGCAGAGTTTAAAGAAACTGAACACTTCTTTCTAAAGTTGAGTTTATTGGGTAAAGAACTTATGCCGTGGTTAGAAACGAAGACGGACTGGAGGCCACATGTCATAAATTGGGCAAAATCTTTTGTTAAAGAGGGTCTTAAAGATAGAGCGATTACCAGAGATCTTGAATGGGGTATAGATATCCCGGTCGATGACTTAGGAGATGAAAAAAAGATTTATGTTTGGTTTGAAGCAGTAATAGGATATCTCTCAGCATCAATTGAATGGGCAAAAAATAACGGAAACGAAGATGCTTGGAAAGATTGGTGGGAAAATGAAGATGCTCAATCATTTTATTTTATTGGAAAAGACAATGTGCCATTCCACTCTGTCATTTGGCCAGCAATATTAGCTGGTTACGAAAATCTCAACTTACCAACAAATGTTCCAGCTAATCAATATATTCTTATAAAAGGTGAAAAAGCTTCAGCTAGTAGAGGTGTTGGCAAAAGCTTATCTGACTATCTGTCAGAGTGGCAACCAGATGCACTAAGATATACTCTTGCCTCTGTCCTTCCAGAACAGTCAGATTCTGAACTAACAGAAGATGAGATGATAAGAAGAAATAATGAGGAGCTAGTAGCAACTTGGGGAAATTTAGTTCAAAGAGTTTTTACACTCATAAGAAATAATAATGAAGCCATAAAAACACCGTCAGCTCTTGAATCAGTGGATCAAAAACTACTAGACCAAGCATCTGAAGCATTTAATGACATTGGGAGAAAAATTGAAGCCGTCGAATTAAAAAGTGCGCTACAAGAATCTATGAGATATGTTTCGAAAGTAAATGTATATCTAAACGAAACAGAGCCATGGAAAGTTTTAAAAGAAGATTCAAATCGTGGAGGAAGAATTCTCTATACGGCATTGCAAGCAATCGATGCATGTGCAAATTTGCTATACCCCTTCATGCCCACTACGAGTAAGAAAGTTTCTGGAGCTATTCCGAAAGATACTGAGAACTCTTGGAATTTAAATGAAATAAAAATAGGTGCCGAATTAACTGAAATTGGGCACCTATTTAAAAAGTTTGACTAGGACTTTGACGCTTTAAAAACTGAATCAATCTCATCTATTAAAGCTATTAACTCTTCACCTACTTTTGGATCTTCAGTTTTTTTAGCTTCTCCAGCTTTTTTAGTCGCATTCCAAAAAAGGTCATGAAGATTTGGAAATTTCTCTAAGTGTTCTGGTTTAAAGTAATCAGTCCAAAGCACCCATAGATGATGCTTAACTTCCTCTGCTCGCTCCTCTTTAATGGTTACACACCTTTGTTTGAAACTTTCATCATCTGATTCTTGATATTTTTTTGATGCGTTCAAAACAGATTCAGCTTCAATTCTCGCTTGAGCTGGATCGTATACTCCACATGGTAAATCGCAATGTGCATATGCGATTCTTGATGGTTTAAATAACTTCATAAATCTCCCTTAATTAACTAATATTAATTTTAGTAAGATAATAATTTATGATTAAAAACATACTGAAGTTAGTTAATTTAAAAACCATTTTTGCATTTGTTGTATATTTGTTTTTTCGAAATGATAATAAAGCATTTAGAACCTATGAAATCAAAGAAGAAAGTATGAAACCCGCACTTCTTCCAAATGAATATGTCCTTACAAAAAAATTAAGTGAAATTCCGAAACGTGGTGACATTGTGGTCTTCACAAACAAAGAAAAAAACATAGATGTTGTAAAAAGAGTAATAGGGTTACCAGGTGAAGAGGTTGAATCCCAAGAAGGTTCAATTCTAATTAACTCAATTAAATTAAATGACTCATGGGCTAAAAGTTTCGTAGATGATTTTGTTAAAACTCATTTAGCAGAGGATGAAATTTTCGTATTAGGTGACCAAAGAACAATATCATCAAGTGATTCAAGATCAGTAGGACCAGTCAAATACAAAGACTGCTGGAAACTAAAAGTAAGGTATTGGCCATATTATAGGTTTAAAACATATGAGTAATTTATCTTGTAGCTGGTGTAAAAGCTCTATGGCGTATCTCCATGGCCATGCTGCTTGCATAAACAATACATGTGCAATGTTTGGGCTCAATCAAGCCGAATGTTGCTCTGGAGAAAGTGCACAAAATTGTGAAGGAACTCAACAAAATGAAATCACATTATCTCCGGAAAGATTAAACTAGAACAATGGATGAACCGAATTTAACTGTCGAAAATAAGACTGTAGAATCTATTCCTGCTATCACTATTAGATTTGCTGGTGATTCCGGTGATGGTATGCAACTTGTCGGAACAAGGTTCACAGATACCTCAGCTTTATTTGGTAACGATTTGGCAACACTACCCTCTTTTCCAGCTGAAATTAGAGCGCCTCAAGGAACAATAGCTGGAGTATCTTCTTTCCAAGTTCAAATAGCTGATTTTGATATTTTGACTCCTGGTGATAACCCAGAAGTACTTGTAGCAATGAACCCGGCTGCATTGAAAGCACATCTCCATGACTTAGCACCTAATGGAATGCTTATATTGAATGAAGATGCTTTTGAAGAAAAGAACATTACTAAGGCTGGATACAAAGTTGACCCAAGAGAGTCTGGTGAATTAGATGGATATCGTGTTTTCGAAGTACCGATGGAAAAATTAACAAAAGAAGCTTTGAAAGACTCAGAAATTAAAGGTCGTGCTGTTTTAAGGTCGAAGAACATGATTGCACTTGGTTTGATTTCATGGGTCTTTAACAGACCTTTAGAGGACACTATTAATTGGATTAACAAAAAATTTGAAAAACTTCCCGAAGTTGCAGATGCAAATATTAAAACTCTCAAAACTGGATACAACTTTGGTATTACCGTTGAGGCATTTCATCACACTTATGTAGTTGATAAAGCAAAACTACCAGCTGGTGAATACACAAACATAAATGGAAACATTGGTCTCAGCTGGGGACTCGTTGCTGCTGCAAAACTTTCTGAATTAGAACTTTTTTATGGGAGCTATCCAATTACACCCGCCTCAGACATTCTTCATGAATTATCTAAACATAAAAATTTTGATGTAATCACTTTTCAGGCAGAAGATGAAATTGCTGCAGCAGCTGCGACTGTAGGTGCATCATTCACTGGTAAATTAGCTGTTACCGGTACAAGTGGTCCAGGATTGGCACTTAAAAGCGAAACTATTTCGTTAGCCTTATCAGCGGAACTTCCAATGGTTATTGTAAATGTACAACGTGGAGGACCATCAACTGGTCTCCCAACTAAACCAGAGCAATCAGATTTGCTATTTGCATTATACGGTAGACATGGAGAATCTCCCTTGCCTGTACTTGCATCCCGTTCACCATCTCATGCATTTTATACAGCTATAGAAGCATCAAGAATAGCTCTAAAGTACATGACGCCAGTCATTTTGCTATCAGACAACTATGTGGCAACCGGATCTGAACCATGGATGTTGCCTGATTACAAAGACTTGCCATCATTAAGCAACAACCTAACAACAAAGATAAACTCAAAAGACGGTTTTCTTCCTTTCCATAGAGACATGACAACCTTTGCAAGACCCTGGGCAGTTCCCGGAACTCCTGGACTTGAACACAGAGTAGGAGGATTAGAGAAAGAAGAAGGTACTGGTAATGTATCATACGATAGTGCTAATCACCAATACATGACAGACATGAGAGCATGGAAGATAGCGAATATTGCAAATGACATCGAGCCTCTTGAGCTTAACGGTGATGAGAAAGCAGATACGTTAGTCTTAGGTTGGGGATCTACATACGGAGGAATTACTCAAGCAGTTAATAGACTTAACGAAAAAGGTGTTAAAGTTGCCAGCGCACATCTTACATTTATAAATCCTTTCCCAGATAATTTAGGAGAAATTCTTTCAAATTATAAAACAGTTATTATTCCAGAACTAAACTCTGGACAATTAATTAAACTTATAAGAGAAAGATTCCTAATAGATGCAAAAGGCATCAATAAAGTTGCCGGAGTACCGTTTACAGCCCAAGAACTAGCAGATAAGATAGAGGAAAAAATTAATGAGTAAAGTTCCAGTAACGTATAAAAGAACCGACCTTCAAAGTGATCAAGAAGTCAAATGGTGTCCAGGTTGTGGAGACTATACTATTTTGGCCTCAGTGCAAAGTTTTATGGCTGAAATGGGTATTAGTAAAGAAAAAATTGTCTTTGTTTCTGGAATTGGTTGTGCGGCTAGATTCCCCTACTACATGAATACATATGGGCTACATACTATACACGGTAGAGCACCTGCTGTAGCAACAGGAGTTACAGTGTCAAATCCAGACTTATCCGTATGGGTTGTTTCTGGTGACGGTGACGCACTTTCAATTGGTGGTAATCACCTAATTCATGCTCTACGTAAAAATGTAAATATTAAAATTTTAATGTTCAACAACCAGATTTATGGACTTACAAAAGGTCAATACTCCCCTACAAGTGAAGAAGGAAAGAAAACAAAATCTTCACCTTTTGGATCTGTTGAACTACCCTTCAACCCAATGAGTATAGCTTTAGGTGCTGAAGCTTCATTCGTAGCACGTTCAGTGGATATGGACAGAGAATTAACAGCACAGGTTCTACAAGAAGCATCTACTCATAAGGGGTCTGCATTTGTAGAGATTTATCAAAATTGTAACGTTTTTAATGACAAAGCTTTTGAGCAATTGACTTCAAAAGAAGGAAGAGTTGCAAACAGAATAAACCTTGTTCATGGAGAAAAAGTTATTTTTGGTGCTGAAGACGAGTTAGCTGTAACTATAGAAAACGGTGAAGCAAAAATTGTAAAAAGAACTGAAATAGATGACTCTAAAATATATGTCCATGACATTACGAAAGAAAATCCTTCAGTTGCTTTCTCCCTCTCTAGACTTTCACACGGTCCCTACGGACCAACTCCTATGGGCGTATTTAGAAAAGTTAATAGAGAAACCTACAATGATGATGTTATCAACCAAATTGAATTCGCTAAGGACTCAAAAGGTGTAGGAGATGTTGATAAACTTATTCGGTCCTTAGGTACCTGGAACGTAGATTAATTTTTTTATTCGTCTAAATAATCAATCTGATCTGTAGGCATAATCAATGCAGTACTTGCATTAACAATATGTGAAACTATTCTCTTTAAATATCTGAAAAATAAAGTAGTAGCTACTGGATATTGAGCTTCTTCTTTCTTTTCTAGAAGACTTGTGATCCTTCCATCTAGATCTGATGAGATTGAGGAACCTAATGTTATTAGATCTTGGACCTTTGTTTCATCATCTAAATTCAGACAAGATTGTAAGTACACAATTAATTTTCCAATATCATTTCGGAGTTCAATATATTCATCTAAATCATCACCCTTCACAAAAGTATTTCCAGTTTCTGCAATTTCAAATAGATTTTTACAATAATCACCAATTCTTTCAATATCCTTAGACATTGTCATGTAAGAAAGTAGTAAAGGTATATCGAGATTTCTGGAATTAACTGCAGAGTGAATTATCATTTCTCTTCTTACTTCACGATGCAATTCATTAATAGCTTTATCAGTGCTGTATAAATCATCTCTAACAGAATCTAAATTTGTATCACCCAGAAGACAGTTCATTGATATATCAAATATGTGCATACTATTCGTGAGCATTTCGCTTAACTTGGCATCAATTGTATCTAATGAATCTTTACTCATATTTTCTCCTTAATTAAATAGTACTACGCCCAATAGTGGAAGTAATAAAAATGTAACTAATACATAAAGTATTGCAACATACCTTCTCTTAGCGGTTATAACACTAAGCCTCTTAGCTAAAATAACTGGTATATTTCTTACTGCCTTTACTGGATAAACAATAATCACACCAATTAGATTGAAAAATACATGATGGAGAGCAATAGTTAATCCTGCTGGGTCATCTACAGCAAAACTAGCAAGTACAGCTGTGATTGTTGTACCAATATTCGCACCTAATGTTATTGGAAATGCATTTTCGATAGATAGAATTCCTGAACCAACAATAGGCACAAGTATTGAAGTCGTGATACTTGAACTTTGCACCGAGAAAGTAATTAGGATTCCGATCAATATTGCAAGAAGTCCACCACCTTTTGCAAGGGCTTTATCTAATCCGAATTCAATTTGGTTGAGCATAAGAGATTTCATATTCGATACTACATTTTTAAGGCTCAGGAAAATAAATGCTATTGCAATAATAATTAAAAGAACTGCATAGACTCTGTAAGAATTCTCACTGAGATTATTTATAAATGGAATAGAAGATAATCCGTCTAATATATTATTCGAACCCCACTTAATTCCTGCTTTAATTGGACTATTTGGTTTAGTTGCTGTGAAGCCTGTAGCGAGAATAAACTCTGTTCCATCTTCGGCCATCCTTGTTATAAATCCTGTATACAGGTCAAGAGGGAAAAGTATTATCACTACTAATAAATTAAAGAAGTCATGCATCGTTGATGCTGCAAATGCTCTTTTAAATTCCTGTTCTCTTCTTACGTGTCCAAAAGAGACTAAGGTATTAGTTACTGTTGTTCCAATATTTGCTCCCATAACCATTGGTATTGCATATTCCAAGCTGAGGACTCCACTTCCTACTAAGCCAACAATAGTTGCGGTAGTAACGGAGGATGACTGCACTAAAACTGTACATAAAATTCCAACCAGTAAGCCTGCAAAAGGATTCGATACTGACTCAAAAAGTGCATCTGTGTATTCTGCACCTAAAGTTTTAATTCCTTTTTCAAGAAGTTTGATTGATACAAGGAAGAAATATAGGAAAAATATTGCGAAGCTTAAATTTTTAAAAGATTTTAAATTCATATTCCGTTTGAAGTATATAAGATTTTTAATTAAATAATTTTTTAATTTGCCTGTTGTTTACTTTAAGTTTACTTTTCAAAAACAATAGTAAAAGTCGAACCGTAATCCAATTCACTAACAATCTCAATATCAGCATTGTTTCGATCTAGTGCATGTTTAACGATTGCGAGACCCAGTCCTGTTCCACCTACTTTCCTTGATCTTCCTTTATCAACTCTATAAAATCTTTCAAAGATTTTTTCTTGATCTGGTTTAGAAATTCCAGAACCAAAGTCTTGGAATGAACATCTCACTGATTTATCATTTTCTTCTACTTGAATCAAAATATTTTCTTCTGGCGGAGAGTATTTTAAAGCGTTCTTTATCAGATTTTTTACAGCCAGTGAAATATCATCAAAATTTGCATTTATTTCAACTTTCTTCTTTTTATAACCAATTCGTTTTTTATTTTGTTTAGATAAGTAAGAAATTTCATTTGCTAGTACATCATGCAAATCAAATGTTTCCATAAATACATCTGAGGACTCCATAGCTGATAAATCTAATAAATCTGAAATAAGTTCATTCATCCTGTCAGAATCTCTTAAAATTTGCTCTAAAAAGGTTTTAGTCATTCCGTCATCACGCTCAAGAGATGTAAGTGCCGATTCCGCAGCTAATCTTACTGATGCAATTGGTGTTTTTAACTCATGAGACGCGTTTGCTATAAACTCTTCTTTAATTCTTGCAATTTCTATAAATTCATCTTTATTGTTTTCAGTCATTTAACTTATATCCTACACCTCTTATGGTTACCAATCTTTTTGGCGACTTTGGATTTACTTCTATTCTTTCACGTATTCTTTGGATGTGTACATCAAGAGTTTTAGAATTTCCAGCAAAACTGTATCCCCAAACTTTACTAAATAGTTTGTCTCTAGAAACTATATTTCCAGCATTTTCACACAGATAATAAAGTAATTCAAATTCCCTAGGTCTCAATTCGATTATTTCATTATCTATTTTTGCTTCATACCTTAAAGGATTCATTGCAATATTTCCTATGGTTATTTCTTTGGCAAAATTTAAGTCTTCATCTATACCGCGTAATAATTCTGAGTTTTTTGTCCTTCTCAAAACAGCTTTTACTCTACTTATTAGCTCTTTGACTGAAAATGGTTTAGTTATATAGTCATCTGCACCCATCTCTAAGCCACTGATTTTATCGTTTTCGTCATCTTTGGCAGTCAACATAATTATTGGTACGTTTGAAGATTTTCTTATTGCCTTACAAATTTCAAGACCAGAAACTTCTGGAAGCATAATATCTAAAATAATTAGATCAAAATGTTCCTCATTAAAAATATCAATGGCAATTTTTCCATCATCAACATGGGTAACTTTTAAACCTTCATTTTTGAGGTTATAAATAATTCCGTCTGCGATACTTTTTTCGTCCTCTACGAGTAAAACTTTAACAGACATGAACTAGATTAGTTCAGACGGAGAAGACCAATCTCCTCTATTAAAAGCAAGAATATAATTTTCATATCCTAAAAAGTCCTCTTTAAATTCATCTGGAATATTAAAACCCCACCAGTCATTTTTAAACTGACTTCGATGAGCTTTCATAGAATTAATTTTATGCTCAACATACTTTCTTCCATCAACCTCAACATCTATATCGTCATGTTCACTGCCAATTGGATTAAATCTATTAAATTCTTCTTCAGAAATAATTCCAGCATCAAACATCTGTTGTCTTCTTGATTGCATTCTTGTCTTGGACCAGGCACTGTAATACAGACGCTCTGGAATCCATACTTCTTGATTATCTTTAAGTGGGAACTTGTCTAGATCACTAGCTGCAAAATAAGCTGCTGTTCCAATTCTATGTGTCTGAATATGATCTGGATGACCGTAGCCTCCAAAAGGATCGTATGTTATTAAAGCATCAGGTTTATATTTTCTAATTATGTCGACAAGTTTTCCTACAGGATCAAAGTAATTTTGTCTCCAGAAACAATCTGGATCTTCATTTTCACTAGTACCCATCATTCCAGAATCTTTAAACCCCATCCATTCATACTCCTTGACACCAAGTGCTTCAAGGCTTTCCTCTAACTCTTTTCTTCTCATTTCAGCGAGTTTTGGAAAGAGTTCTTCTGGATTATCGTAGTTATGAATTTCTCCAGCAGATCCATCGGTTGCGGTAGCTACAACTACTCTATGACCTTCAGCTGCATATTTTGCTAAAGTAACACCTGTTGATACTGATTCATCGTCTGGATGTGCATGAAAAGCCAGTATGCTTTTCATTATTAAGTGTCTTGTTCTGTTAAGTCTTCTACTAATTCTTTACCACGCACAATTGCTGCTTCGTGATCTCCATCTATCTTTTCAATAATTTCACCAAGTACTGTTACTTTTTCAGGCGTAATTTGAAGTAGTCCCCCTGAAACTGCATAACTGTCTTTTCCTCCAGAGTGTTCAATTGTTAACCCACCAGGCAATATTGTAGCTACAGTTGCTTCATGGCCACTATAGATTCCAATTTCGCCATTTGGAGTTCTGGTAACAACCATCGTAGATTCGCCACTAAAATATTCTTCCTCTGGGCTAACTACATTAACAATCATGATTAGGCAGATGCTTCAATCTCTTTTGCTTTTTCAAGCACTTCATCAATTCCACCAACCATATAGAATGCCTGTTCAGGAGTTGAGTCAAGATCTCCACTTAAAATAGTCTTAAATGCTTCAACACAGTCTTTAATAGAAACGAACTTACCTTCTATACCTGTGAACTGTTCAGCTACATACATAGGTTGAGAAAGGAATCTTTGAATTCTTCTTGCTCTACCTACAAGTAATTTATCTTCCTCAGATAGTTCATCGAGACCAAGAATTGCAATAATATCTTGCAAGTCGTTGTACCTTTGAAGGACTCTTTGTACTTCACGAGCAGTTGTGTAGTGATCATCACCAACAATTTTTGGATCTAATATTCGACTTGATGAATCAAGAGGGTCAACAGCTGGATAAATACCTAAGTCTGCAACTTTTCTATCAAGAACTGTTCTTGCATCTAAGTGAGCAAAAGCAGTGTGCGGTGCAGGGTCAGTAATATCATCAGCTGGAACATATACAGCTTGTAGGGATGTAATAGACCTTCCTTTAAGAGAAGTGATTCTCTCTTGAAGGAATCCCATTTCATCAGCTAGTGTTGGCTGATAACCAACTGCTGAAGGCATACGTCCCAACAATGTTGACACCTCGGAACCTGCCTGGCTAAATCTAAAAATGTTATCAATAAATAACAGAACATCTTGTTTTTCAACATCTCTGAAATACTCTGCCATTGTAAGAGCTGAAAGAGCTACTCTTAACCTCACTCCAGGTGGTTCGTCCATTTGACCAAAAACAAGAGCTGTCTTATCAATAACTCCAGATTCTTGCATTTCTCCGAACAAGTCATTACCTTCTCTTGTTCTTTCTCCCACTCCAGCAAAAACAGAAACTCCACCGTGCTGAGTAGCTACACGGTTGATCATTTCTTGGATTAAAACAGTTTTACCAACACCAGCACCACCAAAGAGACCAATTTTTCCACCTTCTACATATGGTGCTAATAAGTCGACAACTTTAATCCCTGTTTCGAACATCTCACTTTGAGAAGTTACATCTTCATAAGCAGGTGGGGTTCTATGTATTGGCCAACGTTCTTTGACGTTAATAGACTCAATAGGAACATCTAGAGTTTCGCCAGCAACATTAAATATATGCCCGAGAGTTTCTTGACCTACTGGCACAGAGATAGGTGCATTAGTATTTCTAACCTCTGTTCCTCTTTTCAAGCCATCTGTTGCTTGCATAGATACGGCTCGTACTTTATTTTCTCCGATATGTTGGGCAACTTCTAAAGTAATTGTATTTTTTGTTTCTCCAATAGTTATATCTACTTCTAAAGCGAAGTTTAGTTCGGGAAGGTTGTCTTGTGGGAATGCCACATCTACAACTGGCCCTGCAACCTTTACTACTCTACCTATTTCCTCACTCATTATTTTCCTTTCTAACTGGCATCTGAAAGTGCTTCAGACCCACCAACAATTTCTGAAATCTCTGTCGTAATTTCTGCTTGTCTTGCTTGATTACTTTTCATTGCTAATACCTTAATTAATTCTTCTGCATTATCAGTGGCAGCTTTCATTGCTCTCATTCGAGCTGCATGCTCTGACGTTGAACCGTTTAGCAATGCATTGAAAAAGGCTGCATTTGCGTATTTTGGGAGAATACTGTTTAGTACCTCTTCCCCACTAGGTTCAAATGTAACTGAGGATTTTGTTTCAACTTCTTGAGGGTCAAGCGGAAGAACTTTTTTAATGACTGCATCTTGAGTTAGTGCTGACTTATAACTCGTATACACGATCTCAATTGAAGAAACGTCTCCAGAATAGAATTTATCTGTAATTGGGGTCATGACGTCTAATGCATTCTCGAATTCAGGACTATCTGACATACCTTCGTAACCAGCAGTTACATCAATCTTTCTGTAGGTGAAATATCCCGTTGCTTTTTTACCGACAGTAACAATTTCAACATTTTTATTGGATTGCTCAATCTCTTTTCTTCTTGTGTCTGCAATCTTAAGTACATTTGTGTTGTAAGCACCAGCTAGACCTCTATCTGAAGTTAAAACAATTAATAAAACTGTTTCTTTACCTTCTTTGGCTTCAATCTGAGGTACTGCACCATTGTTAATCAAATCCTGAACAATTTCACTTAAAAGTCCAAAGTAGGATTCTGAAGATTTCATTCTGTTCTGTGCTTTCACAATTCTTGATGAAGCTATGAGCTCCATTGCACGTGTAATCTTTTTAGTTGAACGAACACTCTTTATTCGTCTGTTGATTATACGTAATTCAGCACTTGCCACTTCTATTCCTCTGTTGTAGTTTCCAAAGTTGCGACAAAGGCCGTGACCGCTTCTTTTAACTCATCTCCTGGAAGCTCCCCAGTCTCTTTTATTGAATTAACCATGTCAGAGTATCTAGTTTTTACAAATTCAAGAAGATTCTTCTCTGCTTCATAAATTCCATCTACAGGAACCTTGTCAAAATAACCTTCAGTTACTGCAAACAATGCGATAACTTGATCTTCTGTTGCAACTGGTTCATACTGAGGTTGTTTGAGCATTTCAACAACACGAATACCTCTGTCTAGCTGAGATTGTGAGGCAGCATCTAAATCAGATCCAAACTCCGCGAATGCTTCAAGTTCTCTGAACTGTGCAAGGTTAATTCTTAATGGTCCAGATACTTTTTTCATTGCTTTTGTTTGAGCTGCACCACCCACCCTAGATACTGATGTACCTGGGTTCACTGCTGGACGCACACCTGAGTAAAATAGCTCACTCTCTAAGTAGATTTGACCATCTGTGATAGATATAACATTTGTAGGAATGAATGCCGATACATCGCCTGCTTTTGTCTCAATAATTGGAAGTCCTGTCATTGAACCTCCTCCAAGATCTTCTGAGACTTTAGCACAACGCTCTAAAAGACGTGAGTGAAGATAGAACACATCTCCTGGATAGGCCTCTCTTCCCGGAGGTCGTCTTAACAACAATGAAATTTGCCTATAAGCAATAGCTTGCTTAGACAAATCATCAAATACTATAAGTGCATGTTCACCGTTATACATCCAGTGCTGTCCAATTGCAGAACCAGCATATGGTGCGTACATTTGAAGCGCTGCAGCTGCTGAAGCAGGAGCATTAACAATTACTGTTTTGTCTAAAACTCCTTCACTTTCAAGGCGAGCTACAACTTCTGCAACAGTTGAAGATTTTTGACCAATAGCTACATAAATACATTTAACATCTGTATCTTTTTGATTAATAATTGTATCAATGGCTACTGCAGTTTTTCCAATACCTCTATCTCCAATAATTAACTCTCTTTGACCTCTACCAATTGGGATCATTGAGTCAATTGCTTTAATACCTGTTTGAAGTGGCTCTCCAACTGGTTGTCTTTGAACAACAGTTGGTGCTTGAATTTCCATTAATCTTCTTTCAGTAAATTCAATAGGACCTTTACCGTCTATCGGATTACCTAGAGTATCTATTACTCTTCCTAGAAACCCGTCTCCTACTCCTATTGAGAGTACGTCTCCAGTTTGTTTTACTGGCATTCCTTCTTGAATATGGTCTGAGTCTCCCATTAAAACAACACCAATTGAATCTTCATCTAAGTTAAGAGCGACACCTAAAAGTCCTCCTGGAAACTCAAGAAGTTCAGAAGACATAGCATTTTCTAATCCTTTAACTCTTGCTACACCATCAGCAATAGAAGCAACATAACCAACAAGGTCATCTTTAACTTCTTCTGACCAGTTCCCTAGAGTCTCTTTTAGGGAATCTGAAATTTGTTTTGGATCTATATTTAAATCACTCACATTACCTTCCTTCTAATACTGTTTTAATATCTGAAAATTTTGATGAAAGCAAACCATCAAAAGTTCTTTCACCTATGCTTACTTTGATTCCACCTATTACAGAGGTATCTACTTTAAGGCTTAACTCAACATCTCTTCCTAGTTTATTTTTGAGTGCAGCTTTTAGGGTTTTTTGAGTTGATTCATTTAATTCAACTGCAGAAACAACTTTTGCTAAAGCAGCACCTCTTTTTTCAGCAATATAGTTTGATACTTGTTGTTCAATCTCAGATAAGTTATCTGCAAATCCTTGTGAGATAGTAAGCGTTACTAAATCTAGAGTCATTGAAGTAACCCTTGAAGAAAAGATATTACTAATTGCTTCTATTTTTTTATCAGCCGGGATGCCAAAATTTCTAAATACATCTAACGCTTCACTATTACCGTTTAGTGCCTGAAGAACTTGGAGGAATTCCTCTTCAATTTTTGCACTTTCATCAGATGATGAAATAATTTCAACTAACCCTTTAGAAAAAGACTCTGTTCCCATTTAGCTTGAAGTCTCCATATCTTTTATGAATTTATCAATTAAATCTTGTTGATCTTTTTCTGACATTGATGCCGCTACTTTTTGTGAAATTGCCAAAGACAAATCAGCTACCTGTGAGCTTATTTCAGAAGATAGTCTTTCTTTTTCAGCTTCAGAGTCTGACTTAGCTTTTTCAACAATTGCCTCAGCATCTTGTCTTGCCTGCTCAATCATTTCTTCTTTTACTTTTTCAGCAGCAGCTTTACCTTCATCAATAATTTTTTGAACTTCTGAATTTGCATCAGCTACAAGCTTTGCATATTCAGCTTTTGTAGACTCTGCTTCAGCTTTAGTTGCTTCAGCAGCTTCTATTTGTCCTTCTATTGACTTTGCTCTCTCTTCAAGAGTGGTATTTAAAGCTGGTAGAGCCCATTTCCAGACAAAGAAAAAGACAACAGCGAATGCTGCAATACCAGCAACTAACTCTGAAGTAGCTGGTAATAGAAGATCTACTCCCGAACCTGCTTCTTCAGCTTCTGCGTAAAATACGTTTAAATTTAAAGTCATTAGTAAATCCTATACTAAGAAGAATAGAACGAATCCAATAAGTGCTAATGCCTCAGTAAAGGCGATACCTAAGAACATAGTTGTTCTTACCATACCTGCAGCTTCTGGTTGTCTAGCCATCGCTTGTACAGCATTACCTGCAATTAACCCGATTCCTATACCGGGACCAATTGCGGCTAGTCCGTATCCTATTAATGCGTATGCAGCTTCCATTTTCCTCCTTATTATTAATGCTCTGGGTGCAGAGACGTTTGTATATACACTGCAGACAACAATGTAAATATGTATGCCTGCAAAATTGAAACTATTAATTCAAAACCATAAATTGCCAAACCAAGAGTAAACCAAGCCGCTCCAATAGGGGCTCTGGCTATTAAATACTCTACCCCACCAGGTTGCACAATGAAAAAGTAAGCAGATGCTAAAAGAAGACTGAGCATAACATGACCTGCAACTAGGTTTGCAAAAAGTCGAACTGCTAGGCTGAATGGCCTAACTAATAGAACAGATACGAGTTCTATAATACCTACTAGTGGCTTCAAAGCTACAGGAACTCCTGGAGGCCAAATTAAATGTGTGAAGTAACCAATACCTTGTTTTTGGACACCAACTACCAAAAAGATTAAATAAGTTACAAGACTTAAAAATAATGGCAGTGCCATTCTTGAAGTTACAGGAAAGTTGACCAGTGGTGTCACTTCAAAGAGATTTCCAACTAGAACAAACATAAATACTGAAATTAAATAAGGTGTAAACTTTTCTCCACCTCTACCTATTACACCAACTGCTATTTCATCTTTAACAAATGAAAAAATCGATTCGATTACAGACTGAAGTTTGCCAGGTACGGTAGATTTTTTTCTAAGACCGAAGTACATTAGAGCTACAGGTATTAATCCGGCAAGAAGAATTAAAACTTCGGTTCTGGATATTTGAGATGAGCCGAAATTAGCAAACTCAAATAGCTCTTTTACATTTGCTGGTTTGCAAACTACTTCATTTATAAAATCACAAGTTTCAGCTGCTGTTATCATTTGCCCAATCTAAATCTGTGTCTTTTCTCTTAATAACCATAGCCATTTCTAAAAATAACATGCTCAAAAAAACAATTGGCACTGTCAGTGACATTGCCATTTCATCAATAGGATATATGTTTCTGAATAATAAGAGAAACCCAAATATGTAAATTAATCTCACAACATAACCAAATAATGCTGAAAAATAATAAAAATTTAGAGAAATCTTTGCTGCGAAAGACATCAAAAAAGCACCCAAATAAAATCCTGAAGCAACAATTAAACCTGAAACTAATGAGGTAACCATTGACTCTATAGACTTGATCAAGAAGAAAAGTGGAACAATTGTGTAAATTGGTATAGAACGTTTTAACATACGTGTAGCTAGAACTAGTTCAACATTCATTATTTACCCTCTATCTTTTTTGAGATTTGCCACATTCTTCTCGATCCATCATAGATTCCAATTAAAACAAATATAATTACTGGAACAGGTTCATAACCTATAAAGTACTGTATTAGTAACCCAACCAAAAGACCACTAATTATAGAAGTTGAAAAAGAACTTACGGGTCCAAAATCTTGTAAATTGAGACTATTTTTAGCCATATGGCTGATATGAAACTGCCAGATCGTTTACCTGGTCTTTAAGACTAACTAGTGCTAATTCGTCATCTCTGTTTTTTAAAATATTTGATATAAGCTGACCAACTTCCGTAAGCTGTTCTTCTTTCATGCCACAGGTCGTAACAGCTGGTGTGCCCATTCTGATTCCTGATGTCACAAAAGGGGACCTGGTGTCAAAAGGAATCGCATTTCTATTTAATGTAATGCCCATATCGTTAAGCAGGATTCCAGCATCTTTCCCAGTAAGTTCAGAGTCCACACTTTGTGTGTCAACTAATACAATATGATTTGAAGTGCTCCCACTTACGACCCTTAACCCCTCTGTAGTAAAAGAATCAGCTAATGCTTTTGCATTTTTTAAAATCTGTTGAGCATATAATTTGAAATCATCAGATAATGCCTCTTTAAAACAAACAGCCTTGGCAGCTATCTGATTATTTATAGCACCTCCTTGTGCGCCTGGAAAAATATTTTTATCTACATCTTTAGCAAATTTTTCTTTGGATAAGATCAGTCCTCCCCTGGGTCCTCTAAGGGCTTTGTGGGTAGTAGCAGTAACAACATCTGCATACTGCATTGGATTCTCCACTACCTTTCCAGCAACCAAACCAATAAAATGTGCTGCATCGACCATGAATGTAGCGCCAATTGAATCTGCAATTTCTCTAAATGCTTTAAAGTCTAAATCTTGAGAATAAGATGAGTAACCTGCAATTAACAATTTGGGCTTATGTTCATGAGCTAACCTCTCGACCTCTAACATATCGATTAATTCTGTATCTTTGTCTAACCCATAGCCAATGAAATTATACATACGACCAGAAAAATTAACAGGTGAACCGTGTGTTAAGTGACCGCCTTGATCAAGATTCATTCCCATAACTGTATCCCCTGCTTCTAGCAACTGGAGATATACGGCCATATTTGCAGATGAACCCGAATGAGGCTGTACATTGGCGTGGTCAGCTTCAAACAGTTCACAGGCTCTGTTTATTGCCAATTGTTCAATTTCATCAATAGTTGCACACCCTTCGTAATACCTTCTTCCAGGAAATCCCTCAGAGTATTTGTTGGTTAAAACCGAACCCGATGCTTCCATAACTGCTTGTGAAGCAAAGTTTTCAGAGGCGATTAAATGTATGTGTGAATTTTGTCTTTCTAAATCTTCTGAAATTAAATCTGATATTTGACTATCAACATCAGATAATTTTTTTTGTGATGCACCATTATTACTCATAACTATATCCTAACAGTAAGTTGGTGGCCATTTTAGTGGACCCTGCCTTAATATTTCTCCACCATCAACCCTGAGGTCTACAACAGTTGATCCCTCGCCATGTGTTGCCTGTCCTTCTATGTATGCTTCTACAGATTCTCCGAATATTTTTTTAGCTTCAATATGGTTTTTAGCTTCTTCCATACCAGATTTATTTGCACTTGTAACTGCTAAAGGCCCCGTCTCTTTCAATAATTCTAATGCTAAGGAATTTTCCGGAACTCTGATTCCAATAGAGTTAGGATTAGTGGTACCAACTCCAGAAGGAAAAATGTTTTTAACTTCCACAACAACTGTCAAAGGGCCTGGCCAGTAAAGTTCTACTACTTCGGGTATTTCTGTATGGATATCCAGTTTGTGTAATTCTGCAAAAGAATGAACAAGAAGCGATATGGGTTTAGAATCATCTCTTTCTTTTATTTCAAATAGGTTGTCGACAGCCTTTTGAGAAAAAGGATTTACCCCTATGCCGTATACTGTTTCAGTTGGAATCCCAACAATGGAATCATTTTTAAGATGTTCAGCTGCAATCTGTAATTTATCTTGTTGCAAAAACATATCTATCTCTCTCTGCTAGGTCTTGATATAATTTTACTTCTTTCCAATTAGAAAATAAATCTAAGGTCTTATTTGATTTGGTAGAGTCAATTTCAAGACAAAGCATTAAATTAGTTAGTTTTTTGTTTTCTATTTCTTTTATTAATTTAGATATTATTTCTAAACCATCTTCTCCGCCGTTTAATGCAAGTAACGGTTCATAATCTATTACTTCTTTATCAAGACCCACAAGATTTTCTTCTGGAATGTAGGGTAAATTTGCAATTATTAGGTCTAAATTACTTGTGTCTACATTCCCAAGTAAATCAGATTGGTAAAAATTTACTGCTAAAGAATTTAATTGTGCATTTTCAATTGCAATACTTAGTGCTTCCTGAGACACATCTACACCCGAGACTTCAGAGTCAGGATATAATGCTTTCATCATTAGGGCAATACACCCAGATCCAGTACCTACATCCAATATGCTTTTTGGATTATTAGTATTTTCTTTAATTAATTCAATAAGAAATTCTGTCTCTGGCCGAGGGATAAGACATCTCTGATCTACTTTTAACTGGATAGTGTAGAAAGGAACGTACTCTTCAATATATTGAAGAGGTTCGTGGTTTAACCTTCTGGTTAATAAGCTTTTATATTCTTGTTCGTAGTCGGTAGTTGCACCTTTTATTTCTTTTGCTTTTTCACGGAGACGTGCAAGTTCGTACTCAGGTATGTTTCTAATATCCACGTTATTCTTCTAAGTTTGCTAAACGTGCAGTTTCATGATCTGCAATTAAAGCATTCACAAAGTCTTCTAAATCACCGTCTAGTACCTGATCAAGCCTTTTAATTGTGAGATTAATTCGATGATCAGAAACTCTGTTATCTTTATAGTTATAGGTTCTAATTTTATCTGATCGTTCACCAGAACCAACCTGTTCTTTTCTATCCTTAGCTCTTTCTGCAGCAGCTTCGTCCTGTCTTGTTTTTAATAAGCGAGCTCTTAAAATTCTCATAGCTTGGTTTTTATTCTTTAGCTGAGATTTTTCATCTTGACTAGTAACCACAAGACCGGTAGGAATATGTGTAATTCTTACTGCAGAATCTGTAGTATTAACACTTTGCCCTCCTGGTCCACTGGACCTGTAAACATCTATTTTTAAATCGTTTGCAGCAATACTTAAGTCAACTTCCTCAGCTTCTGGAAGCACTGCGACTGTGGCAATTGAAGTATGGACTCTTCCTTGTGATTCAGTTTTAGGAATTCGTTGTACGCGGTGTGCTCCAGCTTCAAATTTTAATTTTGAATAAACCCCTTTTGACTTAATAGAAAAAATTATTTTATTGTAGCCGCCTTGATCTGAAGCGGTAAGCTCTATCGGTTCAACATTCCAAGTATTTCTTTCAGCAAAACGTGTATACATTTTGTACAGGTCACCAACCCATATAGCAGCTTCCTCCCCTCCTGCTCCTGGCCTAATTTCAACAAGTACATCTTTTTCATCCAAGGGATCTTTTGGCAATAACGCTATTTTTATCTTTTCAGTTAAATCCTCTATGGACGATTTTGATTCGCTCATAATTGTTTCTAATTCAATTTTCATTTCTGAATCCTGTTCTGACTTGAGCATTTCTTCGGCATCAGCTATGTCACCATTAAGGGTTCTCCACTGGTTGAACAAAACTACAATTGCACTCACGTCACTATGTCTTTTTGCTAACTCAGCATAGGCATTTGGATCAGAAGAGATATCCATTTTTTGAAGTTCTAATTCTATTTCTTCTAACGAACCTTCTAAAGCAGTTAACTTCTCTACTAATGCTTTATCCATTTAAAACTTCCTTTGAGTTAGATAGTAGCTCATCAAAATTATCAGTATCTTCACTATGTTTAATACAATTTGCCATGGATATGATAGCTACTTCAATCTGCTGATCATTTGGTTTTTTTGTCGTAATTTTCTGAGTCCATAACCCTGGCGTTGAAAATATTTTAGCAATTACGGATTCACTATTTTTGAAATTAAATTTCAAAATTTCATACGAAATCATTGCAACTACAAATACATGTAGCAACCTTGTTACGAGTGTAAGAAATATATTTAAGGTTGGTATTAGCGGAAGAGTTAACAAACTAACAAATACGATTAAAAAGATAAAGGCGGTCCCACATCTAATGTGTTCTTTTGGATATCTCTTTACATTATCCATTTCCAATGATTGATCTGACTCATAACAGGCAATCGTCATATGCTCAGCACCATGGTATTCAAATAGTTCTTGTGCATCTTTTGTTTTACCAACCAAATAGATATAGGTTATTACAATTACACCCCTAAGAATTCCCTCTGAGAATCCTTTATTGATTTGACTCAAATCTAATAGGTCAATTAATAATCTAGGACCAACTATCAGAAGACTTAAAATAGATACAAGAAGTAATGAAGTTGTAATCTTCGCTAAAAAAGTTTCTTCTTCTTGTTCTCCATAATATAAGGTGTCAGAAAGTGATATTCCTTTATATCCCACAAATAATGAATCGACTAATGCTGCAATTCCTCTAATAAGAGGTAATTTCCAAAAACCATCTCGCTGAGTTAAGGGAACCCTGAACTCAAAATAATTGTGTATTTGATTTTCTTGATCTCTTACTGCCAAAGACCATCCTTTTGGGCTCTGAATTAAGACACCACCTATTACAGCTTGTCCACCATAGGCAATATGATCTTTAGACATTTTGGGTGTATTAAATTAAGTTATTCTTCTTCTTGAGAAGAAGCTTCTTGTTTTGGAGCTTGGCGAGTACTTGTAGACCCGTACCTTTGTTTAAACCTCTCAACACGACCTGTGGAGTCCACAAGTTTTTGCTTACCTGTAAAAAATGGGTGGCTAGCACTAGAAATTTCAAGTTTAACTAGTGGATAGTCGTTTCCATCTTCCCATGATATTGTCTCGCTTGTTTTGATTGTTGAGCGAGTAAGAAACGCGAAACCTGCGTCTTCATCTTGGAAAACTACTTCTCTATAATCTGGATGTATGCCTTGTTTCATATCTACACTCTAACTTACTTGTTGTTTTTTGCGACATCTTTTAAGAAGGCTTCATTAGTTTTTACAGTTTTAAACCTATCAATTAAAAGTTCAGTAGCTCCACCTTCTAGACCAACCAATACTCTCCTTAAAGCCCATAATGACTGTAGTTCCTGAGGGGAAACGAGCCTTTGTTCTTCTCTTGTGCCAGATGGAGTAACATCAATAGCTGGAAATACACGTTTATCAGCGAGACCTCTGTCGAGTTTAAGCTCCATATTTCCAGTTCCTTTAAACTCCTCAAAAATTACTTCATCCATCTTTGAACCAGTTTCAACTAAGGCAGTACCTAATATAGTCAAGCTACCCCCTCCTTCAATGTTTCTAGCAGCTCCAAAGAATTGCTTAACGGGTGTAATAGCAGTTGAATCTAAACCACCAGAGAGAATTCTTCCGCTGGCAGGTGAGGCTAAGTTGTGAGCTCTAGCTAAACGAGTTATTGAGTCTAAGAGAATAACAACATCCTTGCCTTCCTCGGTAAGTCGTTTTGCTCTTTCAATTGCTAATCGTGATACTTGTGTATGTTCTTCTGGCGGTCTATCAAATGTAGAAAAGATTACCTCTCCATCAACCGATCTTTGCATATCTGTTACTTCTTCTGGTCTTTCATCAACAAGAACAACCATCAAGTGAACTTCAGGATTGTTAGCAGTAATTGAATTTGCAATTTCTTTAAGAATTGTTGTTTTACCAGCTTTCGGAGGTGAGACTATTAATCCTCTTTGACCTTTACCAATAGGTGCGATTAAATCAATTATTCTTCCTACTATTTTTTCAGGTTTGCCTGGTACTTCTAGCTTTAAACGTTCATCAGGAAATAAAGGTGTAAGTTTATTGAAGTCAACACGTCTTGCTAATAATTCAGGATCTGCTCCATTTACTGTCTTTGGCTCAACTAAGGCTGGAAATTTTTCTTTTTGCCTTGGAGCTCTTATTGGTCCTTCAACGAGGTCGCCCTTCCTCATTCTGTATTTTTTAATACTCCCAGCAGGTACATATACATCATTATCACCGGGTTTATATCCACTACACCTTAAGAATCCATAGCCTTCGGGGAGAATGTCTAAAATTCCCTCTCTCGACTCACCAGCTTTAACTTGGCTATCTCCAGAATTAACTACTGATGGAAGGTCTGAATCATCATTTTTACTGATTACCTCTGCTACAACTGGTTCCTCAGCTTCAACGACAGCATCCCCTTGTTCCAATAAAAGATCGATAAGTTTAGCTTTTTGAAGGCCTTTGTATTCAAGACCTAAACCCTCTGCTATTGCTCTTAAATCTGCAACTGGCTTTGATTGTAATTGTGTTCTTGCGGACATTTCTCTCCTAATTTAAATCAAATTTTTTGATATTGATTTGTGAATTTTTGTCTGAAGACAACATCATTATATACATATTATTAGTAAAGGTGTAGTTTTTATTATTTTTATAAATAGTCTTTAGGGTTGTTTGTATTACCTTATAGGCCTTAAAAGTGAATATGGAACAACTATAAGTAACGTTGCTAAATAATAAAATACTCCAAATACAGCCATTTGAGGTAAATCGAACAAGATGGAAAAAGTAAGCACAATAGGAAAATTTTGACATAAGGCTTCAATAGAAATAGTGACTGCATCCCTTTTATCAATTTTTAAGAGCCTTAAAGATCCTTCAACTAAAAAGAAAACAACCATAATTGCTATTAAAACTATCCCTATGGCTTCGAAGAAATAGTCATATAGTGCTTCTCTTAATTCAAATGGACCAGTCAAGGATATTGCAAAAACATATATTTTTAGAAACTTGTCTAAAAATATAGTTACTCTATCTAAAAAATTTATATTTTTTGAATTCAAAAAATATCCAACAATAAACGGTAACAAAATTAATAAGGAGAGCTGCGCTAGGGTTTCCAAGAAATTAAATGAAAACTCATCTGCATTTATAGAAATGATACTTAACCAAAATACTGTTGTTAATGGTGTTATTAATGAAGTTAATGTAGTTAAAGAGACAGAGAGTGGTATATTTCCACCTTTGTAGTGGGTTAAAATTCCGGAAATGAATCCACCTGGAGCTAATAAAACAATAGCTATTGATATTGCAAATATACTTGAATTGAATACTAAATAAAGAGTCAATCCAATTAAAGGCAAAACAAATAATTGAAAAAATAAAGCAAATGAAAATGTAACTTTGTTTTTAATGGTATCTTTTATATCTTGAGATTTAGTTTGAGTTCCTAAAAAATAAAACATTACTGGAATCAATGGTGTAATAGTTTTAAAGGTTATAGAAGATGAAATTAATAAATTTAATTCTTCAATACTCATATGTTTTTCAATTATATTAGATTTTACTACTGATTGATAGAAGTTTTGTTATTAATTATCACAGCAAAGAGCAATGTAGTTGTCTAAAAATTCTCTTTCAGAATCTTGTAAAACAATATTCTCTCTGTAATAAGCGTAATCTCCTCCGTAGTAGATCGCTAAAGCATCAGCAAATAATTCCTCACTACCAAAAAATTCTTGTGCTTCTATACGTTTTTTTTCGCCTTCTGGATTTATGCAGTTTCTTGTTAAGTAAGAAAGTGCATGCG